>OJIX01000003.1_pt1 | contig 237711 bp, 213 predicted proteins | sample 1595981 | NCBI WGS metagenome assembly OJIX01 (sample SAMEA4350138, study PRJEB24818) | metagenome | biome: human; feature: gut; material: faeces | place: Denmark | collected 2013-09 | reverse complement strand
ACATTATCCATACAACTATAAGCAAAATAATCATCGAAATATCCTATACTGATGATAGTTTTCTTATGGTTTATAAGCTGTCAGATGGACTTAGTGTACCCAGAAATAATTATCCCAAATGGGATAAAAGACTTTTTAAAGACAAAGAGAGTTTGATAAAATATTTATCTGATTCATAACAAATAAACAGACAATGTTACAGGACAAAATAAACTACTCCATTGCACTGCTGCGTAAGTGCGAGAAGATGGCGCTTGATTATGATCCGGAGAATGGCTTTTATTTGGCCTTTTCCGGTGGAAAAGATAGTCAAGCACTTTATCACATCGCAAAGATGGCTGGTGTAAAGTTTAAGGCTCACATGAATCTTACATCTGTTGACCCTCCGGAAGTCATTCGGTTTGTGAAACAGAACTATCCGGATGTAGAGCTGATAAAGCCAACGATGTCGGTTTATGATATGGCTCTAAAGAAGCACTTTATTCCAACAAGGACGTTTCGCTGGTGTTGCGCTGAATTTAAAGAAATGTCCGGTGCAGGGAAAGTTACCTTGATCGGCATTCGTAAAACTGAAAGTGTGCAGCGTTCCAAACGTGAAGAAATTGAGATTAGCGGCCGTAAATTCAGCGGGAACTTCGACCAATTTTCTGAGCATAAAGAAAAGATGGTTACTTGTGTTAAAGGTAAGGACAAGATTCTTGTTTCTCCGATTATCCATTGGACAGACAGAGATGTGTGGGGCTTTCTGAATGGAAATGGAATAGAACACTGTTCTTTGTACGATGAAGGATATAAGCGAATAGGTTGTATTCTTTGCCCGATGGCAAACCGAAAACAAAAGCTGAAAGATATAAAGCGGTTTCCTCATGTTCGTAGGAAATGGGTACAAACAATTCAAAAACTCATTGATGCCGGATATATCAATCACAATTTTACCGATGCGGAATTTGGCTTCAATTGGTGGATAAGCGACAAGAGTTTCGATCAGTTTTATGCAGACGAAGTTCTACAACAGAAAATTCAATTTTAAAAAATAACGAATCATAGAAACAATTGGTCAAGCGAGGCTTCTGGCTTCAAATAAAGTAGTTGATCGTATTAAGGAAGATTTGATAAAAACTTGGCCCCGATCAGCTTTGCTGGAATGCGCTGCCAATGGCTTTAACGAAGGTGTTACCTATGAGCGTCGAAAAGCTATTGAGGCGCACTGGAAAAGTTGTCCAAACCTCTCAAAAGACAATGACCAGATGTGTAAACACAAGTCTGATTGCGACCGTAATTGCCCGTATATTAAGGGCTTTATAAATAAACTCTTATAAAAAAATAACACACAAACTTATTATAGTGGCTAAAACGATTAATAGTATTCCGAAGATGAACCAGCGTTTAATTTTTTTATTATGCGGCCAAACATTCTTTTCATAATGTTCAAAGTTACGCTTCTGTTCAACAGAAATACTGTTTTCTTTTGAAAGTTCAGAACATGCATGGTATAGAAGGTAGTCTCGAACTACAGCAGGATCTTCTTTATATTTTTTCATTGGTATGAAAATGGATAATAAAGTACCTATTAAACCTAAAATAATCCCTAAAATGATAAGTAGTGTTTTCATATGATTTTTTTTACAAAGAAACAAATAAAAATAATATGGCAAAAATATATGTAGCAAGTAGTTGGAGAAACTCATTTCAACAGGACGTTGTGAAGTTTCTCCGGGATGTAGGACATGAGGTTTATGACTTCAAAAATCCTCCTCATGGGCGTGGTGGCTTTTCGTGGTCTGACATAGATAAGAACTGGGAAAAATGGGATATCCAAATGTATAAACACGCATTAAAGCATCATATTGCCATTGAAGGGTTTGAATCAGACTTTAATGGTATGAAATGGGCCGACGTATGTGTAATGGTTCTCCCTTGTGGTCGATCTGCTAATACAGAGGCAGGATGGATGAAAGGTGCAGGAAAGAGGGTATATGTTTATCAACCAGTTCCGCAAGAACCGGAACTAATGTATAAGATATACGATTTTATCAGTGATAGTATGTTCCGAATCAACGACGAAATAAAAATCAGTTGTTCGGAAAAACCGAATGACCAGTCGGAATAGCTCAAATCACGAAAGAAGTGAGTTAAGAAAGTCCTTGGTAATCCTGAGGGCTTTCTTTCTGTTCTTTATATCTTATATGAAACTAAGATATGAAAACGCAAAAATGTATAGCCTGTGGCCGGGAAACAGTTTCTGTGATCAAAACAGAAGAAGGACATATCTGCTATAACTGTTACTCTGATAAAAAGAACCCTCCAAAACAAAAGCAACACCATGATAACGAAGAAGCTCGGATTCAGTCGGAGTTTTTCAATAAGGTTCCTTTATTCTTTCCTAATTTGCCGGATCGACTTCTTTTTGCAGTCCCGAACGGTGGCAGCCGGCATAAAATAGAAGCGGCTAATATGAAGCGCCAAGGCGTTAAACGTGGAGTGGCCGATGTAATCCTTCAGATACCGAAAAAGGGATATGCTTCTCTTTGTCTAGAGTTCAAGACATCTACGGGTAAACAGTCGGCAGAGCAAAAAGAATACCAACGCCAAGTTGAAATGGCAGGTAGTAAGTATGTGATTGTTCGGAGCGTGGAACAGGCTATCCGGGAATTGCAACTGTATTTGTGTTAATTGATTACCCCTGTTATATTTTGCCATAAAAGTTATGACAGAATTGAAGTATGACCCTCGGAATTATCGCATCCACACAGATAAGAACAAGAGATTGATTCGTAAAAGTTTGGAGGATTGTGGAGCGGGGCGTTCTATCCTTTTCGATAAGGATGATTGCATCATTGCAGGGAACGGAGTGTACGAGCAAGCGCTGGAATTAGGCTTACCGGTTCGAATTGTGGAGTCTGATGGTACGGAATTGATTGCTATCAAGCGTACAGATCTCTCAACTGAGGATTCTCGGCGTAAGGCGCTTGCCCTAGCTGACAATTATACCTCTGATACGTCTGTATTTGACTTTGACGCGATCGTTGAAGATTTCGGTGCAGACGAGTTGGATGCTTGGGAATTTAAAATCGATGATCTGAATATTGATGATATCTCCATCGACGATGTGATGCCGGACAAGGAGCGTGTCGGCAGCTTGAAAGAACGTTTCATTATTCCTCCTTTCTCAGTACTTGACTCTAAACTTGGAAACTGGCAAGACCGGAAACGTGCCTGGCTTGATCTTGGTATAAAGAGTGATGATGGCCGGGAGAAGGAGATTACATTTAGCCGATCAGCGCAACCACCCCGAGTATACGAAGCCCGTAACGTAATTCGTGAAAAAACAGGTGCCGATCCGTCGTGGAACGAATTGCAGAAGTATTGCCGGGATCATGGTATCCCGTTTATGGATGGAACCTCGATCTTTGACCCGGTACTGTGCGAGCTGGCCTACCGGTGGTTTAATATTCCCAATGGTTGTATCCTGGACCCATTTGCTGGTGGCTCCGTTCGTGGTATTGTTGCATCTATGTTGGATATGACTTATTTTGGTGTTGATCTAAGGCCGGAACAGGTCGAAGCCAACTGTAAAAACGCAGTTGAAGTATTAGGGGAGGAGTTCGGCGGGAAAGGCGGTCATAAATTTGCTCCTCTGTGGCTTTGTGGAGATAGTGTAGAGATAGATGCCCTGGCAGAAGGTTATGAGGCAGACTTGGTTTTTAGTTGTCCTCCGTATGCGGACCTAGAAGTGTATAGTGACGATCCGGCAGACCTATCGACGATGGATTATCCTGAATTCCTGCAAGCGTATAAAGAAATCATTAGGAAGAGTTGTTCGCTGTTGAAGCCTAATCGATTCGCCGTGTTTGTAGTAGGAGAGGTTCGCGATAAGAGTGGTGTGTATCGGAGTTTTGTTCCTGATACGATCGCTGCGTTCCAGGAGGCAGGCTTGCATTATTACAATGAGATGATACTGGTTAACAACATAGGTAGTCTGGCTATGAGAGCCGGAAAGCAGTTTAGTAATAGCCGAAAGATTGGTAAGCAGCATCAAAATGTGCTTGTATTCTATAAAGGGGATCTGAGTAAGATTAAGGAAAATTTTCCCGAACTTGATTTCTCGAATGATGATTTGTTTAAGGAAGATTGATAAATTTGGCGAATAACTAGAGAAAAGGATATTCGCCATGAAAATAAAATTATGTATGATTTATCGTGAGGTTTTAGCGAAGAGATTAGAACGTAAACGCTTGCAACTTGCGGAGTTGGAGAGACAGATAAATAGTGAAGGTGTTTCTTCATCGGTGGATAAGCGTAAATATATTGAGTTGAAAGCTATCGTGAATGAATTGGAGAATTGCCTTGATATGGCGGATTCTATGTTTAAATTTAGTAAGGAAGAAAAAGGAGAGTAGTATTTAATGGCAAAGTATAGTCAAAAATTGGTGGATCGAATTTGTTCTCTTATTCGGGAGGATAGCTATACTATTGCCGAGATTTGTGATTTGGTCGGTATAAACAAGGATACTTACTATACTTGGATGAAAACAAAATCCGACTTTTCCGACTCTATAAAAAAAGCGGAAGACGCACGGATGCAATTCTTTGTTGCCGAGGCCCAGAAGTCTTTATTAAAGAAGATTCAAGGTTATGAGGTGGAAGAGTCGAAGATCACGTATGTCGATAGTGGTAAACCTGTGGTTGATGAGAATGGAAAAGAGAAACAGAAACCTAAGATCAAAGAGAAAACTATAGTCAAGAAGCATATCCAGCCGGATACCGCTGCTATTATTTTCACCTTGACAAATGGTAATCCAGATCGTTGGAAAAACAGGCAGGATTCTAACATTAGTGGGCTTACTCCCGTAAGTAAGTTTGAGGGGATGACCGATGAGCAATTAGAGGATTTTATCTATGGAGAAAAACAGAAGAGAGATATTGTTGTTGATGGCAGAGGCGGCGGATGTGCTGAGACGCCGGAAAGCGAAAAATGATTTTTGGTCATATTGTTTATATTATGACCCGAAATTCTTTTCCAGACGCTTATTTTTGAAACATGTGGCGGACGCTTTTACTCGTGTGTATGATTCTTATCAAGATGGTGTTATTCGCAGGTTGGCCGTTTCCATGCCGCCACGTGCCGGTAAGTCCTATATATCCTCGTTGTTCATCGCTTGGATGCTCGGTCACTTCCCGGAAGAGTCGGTCATGCGCAACTGTTGTTCCGATACGCTGTATAACAAGCTGTCTTACGACACGCGCGACATCGTCCGTTCTTCCCGGTTTAAAGAGATATTCCCGGATGTGCAATTGCGAGGGGATAAGCAGAACGTTCATGGTTGGAGTTTGGACACTGCCCGGCAGGTAAGTTACTTCGGGGCTGGTGTAGGCGGTACGGTAATCGGTTTCGGTGCGTCCATGCTCGCCATGACGGATGACTTGTATAAGAGTTTGGAAGATGCGCTGTCTGATACCAACAATGAAAAGGTCTGGTCGTGGAAGCAGGGAACGCACGATTCCCGTATAGAGGGGAACTGTTGTTCGATCGATATCGGTACCCGCTGGTCTGCCACTGACGTGCTCGGCCGTATGGAGGAGATGGGAAAGTATGACGAGATCATTCGTATCGCCGCCTTGGATGAGAACGACCGTTCTTTTTGTGAGGAGGTACATACGACAGAGTATTATCACGAATTGCGTGAGGAAACGGACGATTCCATTTGGTGTGCCGAGTATATGCAAGATCCAATCGAAGCAATCGGGTTGTTGTTCCCGAAATCGGAGCTTAACCGATTTAAATTGGCTGATATTGAGGGCAAGCAACCGGACGGTGTTATTGGAGCTACCGATGTGGCCGATGAGGGAGACGATGATTTCTGTGCGCCTATTGCCAAAGTATTCGGTACGAAGTATTTCATTACCGATGTTTTGTTTACGAAGGATAATGTAGAGATTACCGAACCGAAGCTGGTTTCCTTGATCCTTGATACCCGTTGCGACAATATGCGTATCGAGAGTAACAATGGTGGTCGTATATTCGCTCTCAATGTTCGTAAGGCCGTGAAGTCAAAGAACGAGAAATGTATCATTCAGGCGAAACCGACAACAGCCAATAAGGATACACGTATCTTGTTGAAGTCTGGTTGGATTAAGAAACATTGTTATTTCTTGGAAGAAGGCGAGTATAAGAAAGGTTCGGATTATGACCGGTTTATGAAAGCTTTGACCAGCTATAAGAAAGAGGGTGGTAACAAGCATGATGATGCGCCGGATGGTATGACAATACTTGCCGAGAATGTAGAGTTTATTGGGTTGTGCAAGGCTAACTCTGTACGTCGGGTAGCAAGAGGACGATAATTGGCAAAATGAAAGTGTTTTTCTGATATTTGTGACACGTGTTAGATAAAATCCCGATATTTTTCTGCCACATACTTGCGTTTTGATATGTGTTCTTGGTTTTTACATTTCAAAGTGAACTTGTCTATACTGGTCGTATTGACAGCGAAAAACTATTTGCTTTTATATTTTAGCATAAAACAATTATGCCAAATATAAGTGAAATTCTTGCGAATGAGGATTTTGGACAGGTAATCAGTACGTTATGTGTCGATACGATTGAATACCGGGAACCAAGAGAATATTACAGAGAATACCACGGTGAGCGCCGGCGACGTAAAACCTCTGTCGGCTGGCGTGAACCGAAACGACTGAAGGTTTATTCGGAGACATTGAAAGATAAGAACGGGGAGCCGTTACGGCTGGAAGACAAGATTGTCGATGTGGCCCGTATCGTTACCAACTTTCCAAAGAAGGAGGTACGGACCTCTGTCGCTTTCCTGTTTGGCGGGCAAATGACGATTACAGGAACGGATCAGAACGATGGTTTTCTGGAGTTCAAGCGTGTATGGGAACGTCGGTTGAAGATGCAATCCGTACTGAAATCATTCGCACGCAAGGTACTTTCTGAAAGTAAGGCTGCTCTTGTGTTCTATCCGTATACCTCCAAAGGATTAGACGGCAAATTGATTACGGAGTTGAAGGTTAAGACGCTTTCTGTTCCTCGTAATGCAAATACCTTTTCTGAGTTTTATCCTCATTTTGATGATAACGACGATTTGGATGCTTTTATTCATCGTTACCAGATAAATTCTAACGGTATGCTCCGGAATAGTTGTACTATCTGGACAGCCGATAAGATTATAACAGCTACCGATGAGATGGGCGGCTGGGTAATAAAAGAGGTTCCCAATCTATTCGGAAAAATTCCGGTTGTGTATGCCGATATCTTCCAACCTGAATGGGACGAGGTTGCCGGTATCATGGATGCACGGGAAATGCGTTTGTCCCGTATGGCCGACACTAACGACTACTTTGCGGAACCAATCTTGAAAACATATGGAGATTCCGATTTACCTTCTAAGGAAGCAACTGGGAAAGACCTTAATTTCCCCATTAGGGTCGATGAAATGTCCGGCAAAGAGTATCATGGCGATGCGGACTATCTGACGTGGACCGGTTCCCAGCCATCTGTGGACAAAGAATTGGAAGAAACGAAGAATGAGCAATTTGCCGGTACTTCCACTCCGGACCTTTCCTTTGATAACTTGAAAGGTATCGGTAATCTGTCCGGTGTCGCCCGTAAGTTCATGCTGATGGATGCCACCATCAAGGCGAGCGAGAACATGGAGACGTTCGGACCGGTCGTACAACGTTGCGTGTCGGTAGTTTTGGCTGGGATATGCAACATTACCAATATTAAGTACCGTCCCCAATTGGTGAACAACCTGATCGATGTGGAATTTGGTTCCATTTTGCCGGAAGATTTGGCTGAATCCCTGCAAACCCTATCTATTGCCAATGGAGGCAAACCGATTAACGCTCAGCGCACGGTTACGGCTCATTCTCCGCTAACAGAAGACTTGGACGAAGAAATGAAGCTGATGGAGGAAGAGGAAAATACAGCAGCGCAACGCAATAATATGATCGGCTTAACAATGGGATATGGAGAATGAAAGAACTATCATTTCATGAGCGACAATTCCTGCAATGTCTGTTCCGGCAACAAGGTAGCATAAAGTATTCGTTTGACGAGTTTGTCCGTAGGGTAGGACCTCTTCTGGCTAAATGGTCGGATCATGGTGGCGACCGGGTGTGGATAGGTAATGCTACCATAGAGAAGCAAATCGAACGGCTGTTGGATGATTTGCATAGTCAGTTAGTCAGCAATATATCCAATACGGCGACCGATGTATGGAATTGGGGGAATAAGAAAGCTGATGAGCTTGTAACAGCTTATATCAAGGATATGGCTATATCCACTACGCTAAGGGAAAAGTTGTTTTCCCGAAGTGCAGATGCGCTGAATACCCTGTTGAAACGTAAGGATGAATTTGGTAAAACCATATCCTCCCGTGTCTGGGATATAACGGACGGAGCTATGGATAATCTGGAACATTATCTTTCTTCGGGTTTGTCCTCTGGTCGTCCGGCAGCGTTGATCAGCCAAGATATACGGCAATTACTAAACGAACCCAACCGTCGTTTCCGCCGTGTAAGGGACGCGAATGGCAAATTGGTCCCATCCCAGCCGATGAAAGATTATCATCCGGGGCAGGGTGTTTATCGCTCGTCTTATAAAAATGCTCTTCGCTTGGCTGCGACGGAAACAAATAAAGCGTTTCGTACTGCCGACTACGAGCGTTGGCAGAATATGGACTTCGTGACCGGTATAGAGGTGGAACGTTCACCATCGAATCATGGCCTGTGTCCTGTGTGTGATGCAAAGGCTGGCCAATATCCGAAGGATTTCAAGTTTACAGGATGGCATCCGTTTTGTATTTGCATATCTACGCCGATTATGATGGATCATGAGGAGTTCGCGGAATGGTTGCTTAGTGATAGAAAAGTAGAAAGAGATAGTATTTCAATTCAATATTCAAAAGATAGGGCAAAAGAACTGCAAAATTGGGCTAAACAGTCTTTGTTAAATAGCTCATTCTCTCATAAAGATTTTCCGATACAAGTTAAAATGACAGGAAAGTCTATTAAAGAGTTCTTGAATCAGCCTCATAAGTTCAAGAAAGAGAAAAACGAATTGATTAAAAATATAGGAGCGGTATTCGCCGGTTCGGATTACAAGGGGTATACCGAATACCACAAGGATAATCCTATGATCAAATATTCTCATGTCTTTGAAATTGACTTGAAAGGTGAGAAAAGTTGGATTATTGTAAGAGAAGATATAACAGGAAAAGCGGTCCTTTATAGTATATCGGATAGTGATAAGGTTTTGACTGGCATAAAAAAGAAGTAGCCCGATAGACCATCACACGTGGAACTACAATCCACGGCTGAATCTATCAGACTACTCTTTTTGCAAAAATATAAATAATCTCCTAATTGTCTAACGATTTAGGAATTTTAATCGTCAAAGTCAAGAATAAGCTGTTTCCCGTTAGCCTTCCATTGCTCAAATGAGTAGTCCACGGTCATATTCATTTGTTTTGTGGCTTTGGCTAGCTTATTTTTGGCTTCATGGAATTCTTTCTTCAAGATCTGGATACGTGCCCAATCCTCAGCCTGTCGTTTCTGCTTCTGGTTGACGAAGCAGGCGTAAGAGGAGAAATGATCATATAATACATCGTAGCACTGCATTTTGTATTTAATGACCAAAGGTCTTACTTCTTCATCAACACGATTTGTGTCGATTGAAAATAACCAACCAAAGACATATCGAAGGGGAATACAATACATTTCACGTTCTTTTCCATCTGCTGCAACCGAGGTCATGATGACCCCGGTTGAATTTAATATTTCATCACGATCAATTCTATTACGTTGAGCTTTGGCATCTATGCCAAGAGCATCACAAATAGGTTTGATAGGAACTAGTTGTCTTGGATCATTACTTGCCATGATAGCCACATTGTTTACTTTCGCAATTTCTTTTGCGTTAAATGATGAATTTTTCATATTTCCGAAAAAAAGCGAGGGCAAAGGGGATTCTGTAGTAAAGTGGCAGTTTACAGAATACACCCGATGCCCTCTAAATTTCCTACTGACGTAACTGCCACGTAACGTCTTTCTGAGATAATATATAAATCAGAAAAACTTTTTCCTGTGGCAGTTGATGACACCTTCTATACTTTCGCTCTTTGCATTTGTAATTTTGCACTTAGCTTCTCAGCTTCCTTTTGCATATTTTCGGAAGCGTGCTTGATGTAGTATAGCATTCCTTCGGTTCTTCCTATCTCTCGACCGGAATTGAAAGCGGCTTGCAGTTCTGGAGTGGAGTACTTGCCCATTTCGGAGGGTTGGGCCGTTGGTTGTTGGGTACTATTATTTCCCGACAAATCAATGTTTGAGTGTTTGAGCATAAAATGAAACATTGTTTTGTTTAGCGGAAAATAAGAACGGTTCCGCCTTTCCCGTTGCTCTACACCACTCAGGCAGTTATAGCCATTAAGCTATATCACGGGGGTACGAAACCGTATATCCTTTATATTAAGAATATCTCAAGATAAAGCATAATTATACCGAAAAGAAATATATTCGGCGGGTTTTGTCCGCCTGAGTGTTATAGAGCACTACAAAGATGAGCACTAATTCTGAATCCCACAAGAAAAAATAGAAATACCTTTGCGTTTTCATCTTGTTGTGCTATTTTTGCGTTATGTGGAAAGAGAAATTAGGAAACTATTTGATTGATGTCTCGAAATATATCTTTACAGGTGTAGTGGTAGCGTCTTTATTCAAGGATATGGAAGATAATAAGTGGCTGATTTATGGCCTAGGCTTTACGTCTTCTATTTTAGCCTTAATAGCAGGATTGGTATTAACGAATAAGAAAAAGGAGGATAAGTAATGGGAGCTATAATTGGATTCGCCGTGATAGGCATACCTTGTGCCGCATTTTTGATCTATTGCCTTACGCCTTCTGGCAAACAATGGCTTAGATCCAATCACATGATTTGACAAGATAGATTCTTATAGGAATAATTTAGAGATGAAAGCCTGCCGGTTGTCCGGTGGGCTTTTTTTATACCCGGAATTTTCTTCCCCTCCCTTATATTTTAAACAGAAAACTCTTATGACAATTTTAGATTTAATCAAGGCGGCATGTAAGACAAAAGGCGTGCCGGAGAAGTATGCGGAACGTATTCAAAAGACGTTCAAGATTGAGAAAGCCGAGGGGATGGAGGCTTTCGTGGACCTGTTCAAGGATAATATTCTTCCGGCAATCCAAGAAGCGGAGAATGAAGCTAAGACTACGGCTGAAACGGCCGCTGTCGCCGCTTATGAAGCCAAGCATGGGTTGAAGGATGGTAAACCGGTGGAAGATCCGGATAAGAACAAGAAAACGGAAGAAGAACTGTTGAAGGATCTTAGCCCGGAACTGAAAGCTTATCTGGAAAGTATGAGGAAGAGCGTCGATGATATGGCTAAGAAGGTGGGCGATTCCATTACCAACTCGGCAAACGAGGCTAAGAAAGAAACAGTCCGTAAGCAGTTGAAAGATGCTGGTCTTCCGGATAACTGGCTGGGACGTGTGGACTTGGCTTCGGAAACCTCTATCGAGGATCAAATCAAGGCGCTTTCCGAAGAGTTTACCGGAATCCAGCAAAAGGCGATCGATGATGCCGTGGCCCGTGGTGATTACGCTCCCGGTTCCGTGAATCTTCCGGAGCGTTCCGAGGCGGATTGGGCGAAGCTGATGGATCAGGATGCCGACAAGAGCGCAAATAATCCCGGTGTGGTGAACCTGGGTATTGAATAATCCAAGAAAAGTGTAACGTTATGTACAGAAAAAGAGAAAGAGAATTCCAGTATCCTCCCGGAATTGAAAAGATTATTGAGGATGTGATCGGCGGTGGGACGATTGACCGCCGGGATTTGCGGAACGCTTTGTTCAATGGCAAGTCGTTGGACGAGCTTCCTCCGATCGTGATCGTGGTGAAAGATCCGGAAACGGGGCTGTATCATGTATTGAAGACGGCGATGGCTTCCGATGCTGGCAATGAAACTACTTATAAGGTGTCCAAGAATCATCTGTTTGGTGTGGGTGACTTCGTGACGATTGGTGGAGCTTTGACAGGCGCATCCGATAAGATCACGGCTATTGATAAGAGTCATGCGGAGTTTGATACGATCACGTTGGAAGCGACTATCGGTGCTGCCGCAAAAGGTCAGGTATTGGTTCAGGCTAAAGACAAACAGGCAGCGAAAGCCGCCAAGTTGCCTTATGATGGCGAATTGGTTGTCACGATGAATAAAGTCGACTTGACTGTAGCCAACCAGCAGTCCGGGTTATTGGTAAGAGGTACGGTAAACGAATCCTGTATGCCGTTCCCGGTAGATAAGGACTTGAAGGCATTAATGTCGTTTATCCGTTTTGTGTAATCCATTAAAATCAGATATATGGAAAGAAGTTTAATTAAGCAAGTGAATAAAAAGAACATGGCGGCCCGTTTGAATACCCGTCATGTGAAACCGGTTGTCTTCCCGAACTTCTTCGGGGTGAAAAGAAAGACCTCGTTGAAGTGGGAGACTCTGACCGGTGAGAAAGGCGCTCCGGTAATGGCAGACGTGATCTCTTTCGACGCTTCCGCACCGCAGAAGACCCGTGAGGTGATCAGCAAGCTGTCCGGCGATATCCCGAAGACAGCCGTCAAGCGTGGCATGAACGAGAGCGATTACAACGAGTATAAGCAATTGGAACGTGACGCGCAAGGTGATGCGGACCAGTTGGCATTGTTGAATCTGGCTTTCAAGGATCAGGATTTCGTGTATAACTCCGTTCGTGCCCGTTTCGAATGGTGGTGTATGCAGCTCATGAGCCGTGCGGGTTTCCATTTGTCGGCAAAGAACAATGGCGGTGTCGTTACGGCTGAGTTTGTCGGTTGCGGTATGCCGAAGAAGAACCAGCGTAAATCTACTACGGACTGGAGTAGCGCTACAACGGCCAATGGATTGCAGGATATTGAGGATACGGTTGTGGCCGCTTCTGCCGAAGGGGTGACGATCCGTTACGTTGTAATGCATGTGGCTGATTTCTCTTTGCTAAAGAAACAGAAATCTACGTTCGACACGTTAAAGGCATGGGTTAATTCGTCCTCCAAGATATTGGTGACAAAGAATCTCATCAACGAGTATCTGGCCGAGCAGGAGATCCCTGTGAAGATCATTACCGTGAACCCGGCTGTCCGTATCGAGGATCGTGCCCATCGTCGTAAGACGATCAATCCTTGGGAGCGTAAGCGTGTATGCTTCTTGGAGGATTTGAAGGTGGGTGACATTCAGCATGGGCCGATCGCCGCCGAGTCTTCCGCTACCTTGCAGAAAATCGCTCTCATGGTTAAGCAGGATTGGATCTTGGTAACCAAATGGTCTGAGCTGGAACCGTTCAAGGAATGGACGAAAGCGGAAGCGAACGCTATTCCTGTCGTGAATGATCCGGATGCCATGTTCATCATGAAAGTGGATGGGAAGGATTGGAACGCTTCCGAGGATACCGAGGGTACGGATGATATCCCGGCGACATTCTTGGGTGAAACCGTCGAACCGGAGGATCAAACGATTCAGGATACTGAAAACGGAGAATAACAATCATGGCTAAGACGATTCGAGATACGATACTCGCTTATCCCGGTCTGGCTGACTGTGAAGATTTTTTGGATAACGTCGTTTTGCCGGGACGCGGTTTTGAAGGTACAGAAGATAGTAAGACGATCGATATCCAAAAACAAAAGCTGGTGGCCGCCGACCTTTATTCCATGGTCGGCGGTCTGCCGGACTTCACGGAAAACAAGCTCTCTATCACGTATCCCCGTGCATGGTATGACGCTACGGCGAAACGACTATACCGGGAGGGAGGAGAACCGGAGAAAGCGGAATTGATAGGCAATAAGATCGAGGTACCCAAAGGAAGGGCGAGAAACAGATGGTAAAGCGATATTCACATACTGCGATAGTGACGATTCAATCCTGTCAATTGGTCAAAGGGGAATGGGTTGCCGGTAAACCGACGGAAATAGAGGTCACTGGGCAATACTACCCGTCCAATAGTGGACAGCAGTTGAAGCGGAACGTCGATGGAAGAGAGTTCATCGTGCATGGTGAGTTTTCGACCAAAGCCCGTCCTGTGGAAAACGCGAAGCATATCCGGATTGACAGTATCGCTCTCGATGTGGATATCATTAGCTGGGAACCGTTTCAGACTCACTCTGTAATCTATGTGTAGTTTATGGCAAGGAAAGGTGGTTTGACTCCAATGTGGAGTGATAGGGAAGTAGGGCGTTGGTTCGATTACTATGTGGATCGGGCGGAAGAGCGGATATACAAGTTATTGCAACGTGCCGGGGAAGAGTTCGTGAAGATCGCTCGAAAAAAAGGGAACTATCAGAATCATACCGGTAACCTCCGTAGCTCAATCGGTTATGTGATCGTTAAGGATGGCGATATATTGACCGAGAACTACGAGTTGTCAGATGAGAAAGGTACCGATAAACATACGGGATTGAGAGAGGCTAAAAGGCTCGTATCAGAATTACTACCCCTTTATAAGAGAGGTTGGGTATTGATTGGTGTAGCCGCTATGCCTTATGCCAAGTATGTGGAAGCAATCGAAAATCTGGATGTTATCTCTGTCGCCACGGAACATGCCGAGGATTGGATCAAGAAACAGAGTCGAACGTTATTTGATAAACTCGCTGAGAAAGGATATTGAACATGGCAGATCAGTTTGATATAGTGGATATCGTATATAATGCGGTTGAGCCGGCGAGTACGGGCTTTATCCTGTATAAGGATCAATCCGGCGATGGCGAGAAAAGAAATCATATCACGATCCGCTCTCTGGCCTTGAATGGGAAAGATTATGTCAACAAGGGATCGATAAATATCAATATCTTCGTCAAGAGACCCTCGAAAGGCGTATCGGATCGACAGTTGATGATAGAGACCGTACGAGGCGTGAGGTTCGTGTTGCGGGATATCAAGCCGCCGTTGGGGATGTATTGGAAATCTCGGATCGTCTGGTCTGAGCCTATGGGCGAGGCCAAGGATGGCTTCGATTGTACGAATATTAGATTAGAGGTTATAACAGAATTAGATTAGTGATATGGAAAGAAGTTTAGCGCTGGATGTGGCGTATTTAGGAGTTGCGGAACCCGGGGATGGCGTGGCCGGTACCGAGTTCACCCAATGCGTTGACGTGGATACGGTGACGTTCAATTTCTCGGACGCCAAGGAGCTTAGTTTTACGTCCATGGGACATGAGGATCCTTGGGCGGTGGTGAGTCGGAAAGGAGATCCTTCCAGTATAGAGTTCACTATCCCTTCTCCCACGAGCGACGAGATGAAAATGTTTTGCGGGGGAACCGTTTCCGGTGATAAATGGGAGGCTCCCTTGTCTACGCCCTCGATATTGAAGACGATCAGGCTACAGAGCCTGCCGTACCAAGGTAAGTTCACGGAATATGTCTTTGTCAAGTGCTCTGTGTTCGGGAAGATCAGCCAAGCCCCGGATAAGGAGAATTGCGATCTCTTATTGGTAAAGGCCACGATCATGACACCGGTATCTGCGGCTGGCAAACAAGCGTCCCCGTATAGCAGGGCGGTGAAGGCCGTATCGGAAGACACGGAATGATGTTTTTTGTTTAGGTTGTCTAGAGCCTCGGTTTTTGCCGGGGCTCTTATATTTTAGAGGAAAATGATTATGAATGCGGAAGGAATTAGAGAGATTGCTAAAATGCAGTGTTCGATTGATGGTTATTCATATTTTCTTAATAACTTATATCTAAAATTGATTTATCCCAATAAGGAAATAGCCTGTGTTTCTTCTGGTGATGATATTAGTGAAGCTATTTGGCAGGAGGTTGAGAAATTACAAAATCGATTAAAAGACTATGAGCGTAAAGCGAGCACTACAGATTGAGAGCGACGTGGTGACAAGTCGGTCAGTCGTGATTCCTTTCGAGTTCAAGCCGGAGACGATCCCGGCGGGTAAGAACGTTGGTGATAGTATCGTTATCACCCCGATCACGGTAAGGACCGGGTTTAGGATACGGCCGTTACTCTTGCGGATTGACAAGGCGGACAAGGATGCTATCGTGGCTCATAAGGATGTTACGTTTGATAGTGTACTGTCGGAGTTGATGGCGAAATATGACGAGTTGATCTTTGAGATCGTATGTTTGGGTATCCATAACAAGAAAGGGGACATGCCCGCTTGGTTCCGGGAGGTACTGAAGGATAATTGTACATGGGAAGACCTGTATATCCTTTTGAACGCTATTCTCTTTCGTCTGGGTTGTAACCCTTTTTCTCGTACTATCATAGCTTTGGAAGCTGTGAGCCCGTTGAGCGAAGAGGAGATAATAGCCCTTCAAGAAAACAACGAGACTTGGGTAGGTCGGAGCCGGTGACGCAAAGTAGCTTCATGTTCCTTGTACTATGTAACGAGGCGTTCGGGTATACGCATGAGCGGACATTGGACAGCGATCTGGCGCTTGTCATGTCCATGCTACGGGAACATGGTTACTTGGTGAACGACCGGAACAAATCACTGCTCGTGGACGATGATGAATCCGGGGATAATCATGGCGAGTGGGTCGAGGTAATCGATTTCGATACGGGAAAAAAGAAAAGGGTTCGAAGAATGAGCCCGGTATGATATATATTACTTTGCGTAGAGAACGTTTGTCATAGTGATTTTGGTTGTAAAAAAAACGACGAACCGTGAGGCTGGTCGGTTTTTGTTCTCTGTAAATGTGTCAAGATCTTCAGAGTGTCTGCTCGATAACCAGAGCGGTGTCTTCTAGCGAAAAGTAATTGGGTAACGCTCCGGATGGATTATGCTGTCAATCTCAAGATCCACATCAATTGCATCCCAACGCAACGAATCCTCGTCCGGTATGGTCACGTCCAATACATCCGATACTTTTGCATTTCTGAACCAAGGGTATCTGTCATACGATAGATAATATTCCTTCCCTCCTACGAAAAGGAGGATACCGTGTGCATTAATCATTGTTACTCCCGCAGGGGGTGTTCCATTCATTTTTTTATTATATCGAGGCCGGACAAGCTGCATGAGAATATTCGTTGATATCTATAAGATGGATATTCAAAACATCTTCAATATCAAAAAGAGTGCTGGTTGTAAAGTTGTGGTCACCTCTTAACCATTTGGATATCTCAGAGGGACGTTTACTCATTTTTTCGGCAAATTCCTTTTGGGATAGACCTTTCCTTTTGATACCTTCTGCTATTTTTACGGCAAGCATCATACGTCTTTCCATGTTCTTGGCTCTTTTCGTGTCTATATTGCCAAGTACTGTATCCAAAATAGATGTATTGTTCATATTTATTCCTCCTTCAATTTTAAATTACCTAAGAAAAAACCGTTATCATCGAGATGTATATCCTTGTTTTTGATGGCTTCTGATATGATTCTGGATATTCGAACCACTGTTTCAGCTTCTTTTTTTAAGGAAGAACTTTCTTGATAAGCTCTAATGTTTTTGGGTTTGTATCCTCCACCTCCAACAACGATAGCAACGTTAGCAAATCGAATACAATAGATTCTTAATTTTTTATCAGGACTATCAAATAGGGCGCAGACACCATCACCGGGTTTCCCTTCGTTTAGCTTGAAAAAATGTTCGGCTGCCCCAGTTTTTGTAGCCATAATTTTCAATTTAGATACGATATCTTCTATTTCGGTTGGGTATTCAGAATAGTTGTTCTGAAGAAATTGTTCAAAAACGCTCTGATCCTCTTGACCGAGAATAACAGAATATATCTGAGCCTTTTTGCCTGACAGTTGCTTTATCTTGATAATCTCGAATTCCACGATAATTTTTCTTTTTACAAAAGAACGAAGAAAAAGCGACAAGGCAAAAGAAAATGTCGAAAAAGATAACTTATAAGTGAATTTTTAACGGTTGACAGTCTCACATGAAAGGCTGTCCTATATTTTACCATAAACGCATTATGGGAATCAGGAATAGGGAGGGTAGTCTGTACATGGTAACCGGCATCGATAACTCCGGCTTGTATGAAGGAAAGCGTGAAGCGATGGGAATTATCAAGACCTTGGCCGGTGAGATCACGTCTTTTGACGTATTCGGTGGTATCGGTATCAGCGCGGCGACGGCCTTCGCCAAAGCAGCTAAAAGCTCATACGACTTCGAGAAGGAGTTCCGGAAGAACATGCTGGAAGTAGCGACCATTTCCACGCAGGTAACGGATGATATGACCGGTTTCATGAATCAGGTCATGTCCATAACCCAAGAGATACCGATCAAGGCTCCGGAGGCCGCCAAGGCGTTATATAGCATTGTCTCCGCCGGACATGACGGGGCGGATGGTATGAAGATCCTAGAAGTTTCGGCTAAAGCTGCCGTGGGAGGACTTACGGAAACCGAGACGGCAGCCGATGCCATTACAACGATCCTGAATGCTTATAAGATGTCTGCGGAGGAAGCCGGTACGGTCTCGGATCAGCTTTTTACAACCGTCCGGTTGGGTAAGACCACGTTTGGCGAATTGGGAGCCTCTATAGCCCAAGTTGCTCCTATTGCGGCCGCGTATGGGATTAGTATCGACCAAGTGTTGGGTGCTGTCGCTTCATTGACCAAGCAAGGAACGCCGACGGCGCAGGCTATGACACAGATCCGTGCCGCTATCCAAGGAACCGCTGGAGAACTTGGAGACGCCGCATTCCAAGGCCGTACTTTCCAAGAGGCATTACAATTGATTTATGAGAAGGCTGGTGGTTCCGCTTCCAAGATGAAGGAAATGCTTGGCACGGATGAAGGCTTGGCCGCTACACTGGCTTTGACTGGAAAGAATGCAAAGGCGGCAGCAAATGATTTGGGAGAGTTACAGGGCTCCTTGGGTGCGACAGAGGCTGCGTTTGAGAAGATGGCTGACGCCGCCGATAATCAGCTCACGTTGTTGGCGAATAATGTACAGGCTTATTTGCGCCCAATGGGAGAGAGGATATTGAAAGAGGTGTCAGATATCGCCAAGGCGTTTAATGAGGCTTTTGAGAACAATGATATCGAGGGGACGATATCGAGGGTTGAGGCATTGGTGAAAAATGCGGCGGGAGCGTTTCTTTCTTATAAAACAGCTATTTTGTTGGTTCAAGTGGCGCAACGATCTTATATCAAGACATCAGCTTTGAGCAGACTGGCGACGATTCAGCATACGACCGCAACCGCGCTGCTTACAGGTGCTTTGAAAAAACAGGCTGTCGCAATGTTGGCCGCCGGAAAAGCTGCCCTTGCGAATCCGTATGTCTTGGCCGTGGCGGGTGTTACGGCCCTTGGGTATGCGATCTTCAAGCTCGCGACACAGGCGACGGCATCAGAGAAGGCGTTGGATTCCCATAACAAGAGGGTCGCAGAGATGAAGGACTGGATAGAAGGCATGAGATCTCAAACGGATGAACTATTGAATGCTTTGCGCGACGATAACAAGTCCATGTTACAGAAAGTGGAGGCATACGAGAAATTACAAGCCCTCTATCCGGATGAACTGAAAAATCTATCCTTGCAAAAGTTCATGTTGATGGATATGACGGAGGCTAATAAGATGCTTTCTAAATCGATAGATGAGCGAACCATGGCCCAACAGCGCGCTACCGTAAACTCCATAGAGGATGAAATTGCAAAAAATAACCATCGAATCTCCCAGCTAGACAAGAAAAGTTGGATTGATACCAGCTTTTCGGAGGCATTTGAGTTACGTCGTTTACGAAAACGGAACGAGCAGTTGAAGATTGAGCATGATAAAGCGGTTGAGATAGTCGTACAAGGATTGAAGGCTCGTACGAAGGCGGAGGCGTTAGCTAGTAGCCAACAAGAGGAGGAAAAGGCGAAAATAGCTACACCTATTGATAAAAAGGAACTAGAAAAGCGAAAAAAGCTTCAAGACGAACTCCTATCCCTCCGCCGGCAGAACCAGCAATCCGAGATCGATCTGATGAAAGAAGGCTCCGCAAAGAAGATCGCCCAGATAAACCTAGACTATGACAATGAGATCGCCGCCATACTTACCAAGGAAAAAGAGTGGAAAGACGCTCAAGGTGGCAAACTGACTAAGGAACAGACCGTGGAGATTCGTACGGCCTTGGTGAACTCATACGTCAAACGGGAGCGATCGACCTCTAATGTGAATAAGGAACAACTGGAGGAAGAGAAACGTGCCATGAACGAGTATCTGAAAGAATACGGTTCATATTTGGAAAAGCGTCAGGCTATCACGGAGCTTTATAATGAGAAGATAGCCAAGGCCACGACGGAAGGCGAGCGTAAATCTCTTTCCGAGGCCATGAAAAGGGAACTGTCTGATCTCGACATAGAGGCGAGCAAGACGACTTCCGCTATCAGTCGGTTGTTCGGTGACATGAAAGACAAGACCCTTTCCGAGTTGGAGGCCATCAACCGGAAGGGGAGTGAAGCCTTGGAGTTCCTGAAAAGCGGTGTCTGGGATGAGAGCAAGGGCAAGGATTTCGGTATCACGAAAGAAACGTTTGAACTGTGGAGTAAATCACCCGATAAACTAAAAGATATCTCGGATGCGCTCAAGGAGAACAAGGAAGCCGCGGACAAGTTGCGCCCGGCATACGAGAAGGTCGCCAAAGGTCTGAAAGGCGTATTTGAGGCTGGTAGCGATACGAAAAAGTTGCGGCAGGCAATTGACGATATAGAGGAAGGGCTTGGAGAGATCATGCGGTCCGGGCAATTCCTCTCTGATACTTTCTCGAAACTCGGGGATTCATTCGGTGGTGCGTTCGGTGAGATAGCCGAAGGCTTGAACGTGGCCATGGATGCGGTCAACTCCGCCATGGACGGGGCGAAAGCCGGCGCGATGTTCGGACCGATCGGATCCGCCGCCGGTGCCGCTATCGGGATGGTCACATCCCTTGCCTCCTCTATCGCCAAGATCCACGACGCTAGGAACGAGAGGCGCATCCAGCGCTTGCAGGATCAGATAGACACGTTGGACAAGTCGTACGACAGATTGGGCAGGTCCATCGAGAAAGCCTATTCCAAAGACGCATCCAAGCTTATCGACCAGCAGAATAAGCTATTGGAACAACAAAAAGTCCTTATCCAAAACCAGATCAAGGAGGAGGAGGACAAGAAGAAAACCGACAATGACCGTATCAAGGAGTGGCGGGACCAGATAGACGAGATCAATAACACCATAGCGGATAACAAGGAGGCCGGCAAGGACGCTATTTTCGGTAGTGACATAAAATCGGCGATCGACGATTTCGCCAACGCTTACGCCGACGCGTGGGCCACCGGGGAGGACAAGGCACAATCGGCCAAGGATCTCGTGAGGAAGATGATAAAGAACATGGTCACGGAATCGATCAAGGCCGCCGCTTCCGATCCCATGAAAGCCATACGAGAGAAATTGCTCGAGTTCTGGTCCGACGATTATATCAGCGACTGGGAACAGGATTATCTGGATCGGAAAGCGCAGGATCTGGTCGATCAACTGGACCGTAAGTTTGGTTGGGCCGACAAATACTTCAATGCCGGGGATACGGTAGAGGAGGATGGCGGTCGTACCGCCTCGTCCAAGGGCGTTGGTTCCATCTCCCAAGACTCCGCGGATGTCATAGACGGTAAGATGTCGACCCAACTTATATTTTTAGATAGGACGTTGGTGCAAGTGACGGGTATAGCCGACCAGATGCGCTTCATCTATGACCTCCAGACAAGGGGCTGGAAGAACGTGGAGGCGATCAAGGACCTGTCCGGGAAGGTGTCGGAGAACACGGCCAAGGTAGCTGAGATCTCCGGACGTATAGAGGCCCTATCCGAGAAGATAGAGGCTAATACCAAGTCGGCGGCCTCCGGTATAAAGACTATTAACGACAAGGGGATATTAATGAGATCAAGATAATGATGGAGACGGTTAACGACATAATCAAATCGGCCCTCTCGCTCGGGGCGTGCAGTGGTTCTAACGGGGTGACGGACTGGAGAAGCCTCGTGTGGCTGTTCTTCAGCCCGCAGGGGCGTGAGTTTTGCGCGGAGAATGATTTCCCGTCGTTAGACATGTTCCGTGGCATGGCCGGTCACGTGATGCCCTACGGGGTGTACGTTGACTCCGGCCACGTGGACGTAACCAATCCCGGCAATATCGCCGTGATAGGTGATACGGATGCGGTGATAACGATAGACGATAACGAGCGTGTTCACAAGGTGATCCTCATGCACGGCGGCAAGGCTAGGGTCGTGGCGAGCGACTACGCCGTGATCCTGCTGGTGAATATCGGGGGAGAGGTTGAGATAAACAAGGATAATACCGTGGTGATCTTATGAGGGGTGAGTTATACATAGACGGCAAGGACGCCTACACCGATTTCGGCGTATGGATCACGGAGGGAGGTTACGACGGCCTTCTCCCGTTCCCCGAGCTGGTGGAACCGGCTAGGAACGACTGGCCGGACGAGGACGGCATAGAGCCGGACTTGGAAAAGCCCACCTTGAAACCACGGGAGCTCAACATCACGTTCGTCCGCAGCGTGGACGGAAGATCCGCCGGCGCTCTCGTCGAGCACCTATCGAAGTCCGGGTATCACCTCTTCCGTATCCCCTCGCTGGGCAGGGAGTGGAGCTTGCGACTCATCCAGAGTCCGGCGTATGAGGATTGGGACACGTTGGAGGCCTTCACGCTCCGGTTCGCCGAGGATCGGCCCGTAAGACCCTCGTCCATGGCGATCCCGGAGGGTAGAGCGTATGTTCCTCCCTCCGAGTACGAGCTGGACGGCGTTCCGTTGGACAGGTACGGTATCATGGTGACGGAGGGTCGTGACGAGATCATGAGATCCCCCACGGTCAAGACGAACCTGTCCCGCACGGTACTGGACGTTGACGGTAGGATCTACGATGCCGGCAAGGTGGTGTATAATAGCAAGGAAGTCACTCTTAAATGCTGTCTCATCGCTGGCTCAATGACGACATTCTGGAGTTGTTACGACGCTCTGTTGAATGCCTTGATCCAGCCGGGCGAGCGTTCGCTGTACGTGGATTACAACGTGGAGGAATACCCCTGCTACTACAAGAGGACATCCGGATGGAAACTTGAGAGCCTCCGGGGGCGTGTGGTGGTGACATTCAACCTCACGCTGGAGTTCACGGTGTTCCGGATGGATGGTGTCGATTACCTGCTGGCTACCGAGGCCGGGGAACTGGTGGTCACGGAGGACGGGGAATATTACATAGACTTGAACACATATGCCTAAAAAGAAGAAGAAAATATCAGAACTCATGCTGGCTGACAGCCTTACCGGTCTGTACACGATCGGTTGCAAGATCATAGACGGCATACAAACCAGCGTGAAGGTGAGCCTCGGGACTATCCAGACGGCTTACGAGAACATGCTTACGGAGATCTCCAACGCCCGTGCCGCTACCAAGGCGGCCAATACGGCGGCCTCCAATGCCAACACCGCCAAGCTGAACGCCGAGGCGGCCACGTCAAAGGCTAATACGGCCACGGCGAACGCCATCACTGCGACAGGGAACGCCAATACCGCAACCGGTAAGGCTAATACCGCGGCTGATTTAGCCAATAAAGCCGCGGCTAACGCTAATGCCGCTCACGATGGGTTAGAGAAGATCAAGGAAGATACCGAAATCGCAACTAAAAACGCAAATGATGCGGCGAAATTGGCGAATGAGAAAGCTTCTTACGCCAACACGCAGGGTAACTTCGCCAAGACACAGGGTGACCGCGCCAAGGAGTATGGGGATCATCCCCCTAAGATGGGCGATAACGGTAATTGGTGGCAGTGGGACGAGGGCACGAAGAAGTATATTGACACGGGTGTCTTGGCTAAAGGCGGTGTCCTGTATCCTACCTTCTCCATAGACGAGACCGATATGGGATTATACATGAGCTTTGACGACGAGGTAAGTCCGAACTTGGTTAAGTTCGATAATGTCACCGGTGAGCTTTACTTGAATGTTGGATAATTAATAGATACAGGATCATGACAAAGATTTTACTAGGAAAGGTCGCTTTCACGGATGCCGGCACTTATGCGGCCGGCACGACATACGATCGCTTTGATTTTATCGTGACAGATGATAGTTGTTATCTGTCCGTGAAGGAAAAGAACAAGGGTCATGCGTTGACCGATACGGCTTGGTGGAAATGTATCGCCCGTGGTACGCAGGCAACGGAAGCGGCCAAGACCGCCCTTGCGGAGGCGAATAAGGCTATCGAGGCCACGAGGAACGCTATCTCTGCTGCGGGTTTGGCTAACGCTAAAGCGTTGGAGGCTGGGAAACAGGCTGATTTGGCCGGTCGAGCATCTGATGAGGCTTTGGCTGCCGCTGTCGAGGCTGAGGCGATGATTTCCGAGGGCAATGCGCAGATCGCTTCCATGAAAGCGGCCGAGCAATCGTTGATGAGTCAAGCGCTTCTTGCCCCTACCCGTATGGAGCTGAAATATGTCAAGAGGATAACGTTAGGGAATACGGTCGCCCAGAGGATAGCCGTGAGTTTATTTCCGGCCTATGTCCTTCCGAACGTGATCTTTCAGCAAGCGTTTTATTCCGGGGATGCCCTGTATGTGGACCAACATGGGAACTTGACCGTGCGTAAGACCGGCACGGCCACGATCCACGTTATCCCGGCGCAGAACACCTCGCTCGCCCAAACGATAGAGATCGAGGTCACGGCCCCGGTTATCCGCAAGGCCGGTAGCGTGATGAGATTTTTATCCGGTAGCCGGATACGAAAGGTATAATTGTCTAACATTTTAATATACAGAATCATGTCATTAACAACAGCAGAGGAGGAGAAGGTACGCGCTATCATCACGGCCTTCGATAACGGCAAAACGATCGACCAGCTGCCCTTGGCCGACACGAACCAGCCCTCCAAGTATTTGATCGAGGGAGTGTCCAAGGAAACGGGCGAGTCAGTGAGGATCCCTTTCGCCGACGCGGTATCGATCGTGAACAAGCACGTCGCTATCCGTCGCTGGAAACGTGGTCAGGGCACGCCTGTCGGCGAGGCTTACGGTAATATCGATTTCCTGCGGGATCTTCCCTCCGTGATCGGTCTGGGCTGCTACCTCGTGTCCGTTGACCGTAGCCGGCGTAAGCTTGACCCGACGAACCACCGTCGTTTCGCCGACGGCAGTCCCGCCGCCTTGGACGGCACGATGGGCGATTACCTGTGGTGCTGGAACGCCCACTACTACTCTTGGTGGGTTGACTCCACGTATTATTACGAGGCCGTGAGCCCGACCCCGATCGAGGGTCATTTGAACTATTACATCCCGGCCGGTGGTACGTCGGCCTTGGGAGCCGGCGTCATGGATCGTACGAGCGGGACGTTGGTCTCCGTCGTCAGCGACGATCCCCGTTATCGTGGCGGGAACAACGACGCGACGAGGGACGGCAAGTACAACACGCAGCTAGGCATGGTTGCCACGAACATGAACGCCGCGGCTTTCGGCACGGCCGCCCGCAAGAAGGGTGAGGGCTGGGAATCCGGCTGGTTCGTCGCGAACAGCGTCGTCGGTTATCTCTACCGCCTTATCATGGGTACCCGTGATTGCCAGTCTGCGTTGAACCCGGTAAAGGACTCCAACGGCCTATATCAGGGCGGTACCGGCAAGGGGGTTACCGAGTGGTCTTGGGATTCTTGGTCGAGCCATAACGGGAACTATCCGATCGTTCCGACAAGCGTTGGTGTTGAGCTAGGGGACTCAGTCGGTGTGAGCGACTACTCCGTGAAGGGCTCTGACGGTAGTACCGTCCACCAAGCGCACGTCCCTTGCTTCCTCGGCTTGAAGAACTTCTACGGTCACATCGGTCTGATCGAGCGTGGTGCGTTGATAAACAAGCTGTCCGACGGAAGCGGTGATTACTATGTGGCCCCTTCTCTTTACTCGGAGTTTAATATCAACTCTATCGAAGGTTTGATAAAGGCGGCCAAGGTTCCTAAGAACGATCCCAGTGGCTGGAAATATATCACCGAGCTCAGTATGCAGAACCTATGCTCCGCCCCGACTGTCGCCTCCGGTAGCCCCAATACCTATCATAGCGACGGTTGGTATAACGACAACGCTACATCCGGCCTTCGCTGTCCGTTCCGTCGTGGTAGTGCGAGCAGCGGTGCTAGTGCCGGCTTAGCGTACCTCATTGGTAACATTGCGGTCTCGAGCGCTAACGTGAACTGGTCGTCGCCCCTCTGCTATTTTGCAGAGGACGTAAGCCCTGTGCCCGTGCAGTACTAGCGTTCTTAGTGTTCGAGTGTTCTTCGTGTCCATCAGGGTGCGAAGCGCCCGGGCACCCAAGGCACGTAAGTGCCGCATCTTGGTTCTTTGACATGTTGTTTCCGTTCCTGTTTTATTTTTCCCGCCGTAAGGCGGTCGCACTTGAAAAATTAAATATTACCTTTGTTCCGCCTATTGATTGGGCGGGTTGTCTTCTCTGACGTCCAGTTCCGGCCTTCGCTGTCCGTTCCGTCGTGGTAATGCGAACAACGGTGCTAATGCCGGCTTAGCGTACCTCAATGGTAACAATGCGGTCTCGAACGCTAACGCCAACTGGTCGTCGCCCCTAAGATATGCCACTGGTTTATTCAGTAAGAAGTGGAGGAGAGACCCTGTCACTTGACAAAAAATCAAGGCTAAAGGTATAGTACCGGTAGGTTTATAACCGACGGCTCATAACCCGATGGCGATTGCAGACACTGGACACTTTAAGACACTAGAGACACGAGATGAGGAGAAAAGGTGACTTTTCCGGGAGGATAGCCCGGAAGGATAATTATTACAAGGCTTTTGATCATGCCAGCAAGAACAAGCATGGTAAAAAGGCTATAATAAAGTTCGAGGCGGACTTGGAAAAGAACCTTTCCGATCTCCTATACTCTTTTGAAAACGGGACGTTCGTAACCTCCCCGTATCGTTTTATGACCGTCCATGAGCCGAAAGAACGTCTTATCGGGATGCTCCCTTTCCCTGATCATGTCCAGCATTGGGCGATGCTCAATGAGGTGGAGGATTATTTTACGAGATCCTTCTCCGCGTATACCTACGGAGGGGTGAAAGGACGCGGTCCCCACGCCTACATGAGGATGATCCGGAACGTACCACCGACTATCTCCTGTGCGATATCCACCACTTCTATCCGACCGTCAATCATCCGGTATTGAAAAGCCAGCTCAGGACACGTATCAAGGATAATCATTTATTGCGAAGGCTTGATGAGATCATCGATAGCGTCGAGGGGGATACCGGTATGTTTCCCGGCACGAAGCTGGCGCAGTTCTTCTCGCTTGTCTATCTTTATCTTTTCGATCACGATTTGAAGCGGTGCTTCCATGTCGGGGAATGCCCGGCTTTGGTTGAGTACTACACGAAAAGATATATCGAGGAAAGTATCGCAACGGCCAAAACAGAACATGATTATGAGGAGTTATCCAAAGGGATCCAATATCTCTCGGACAGGTTCAAGGGATATCTGAACCGTCTGGATTTCTGCTACCGTCTCGCCGATGATGTCCTGATACTGCATGAGGACACCGTATTCTTGCACCTTGTCATCGAGTGGATCGGTCTTTATTACGCTAACGAGCTTAGGATCGGTCTTAACCCGAGATGGAAGATCGGGCACGTGACGGACGGTGTCGATACGGGGGGATACGTGCATTTCCCGGATCACGTCCGTGTCCGGAAACGTAACAAGGTGGCTCTCTGCCGCCAGATAGCGAGACTGAGAAAGAAGGGTTTGCCGGACGAGGAGATAAGGAGGAGGGCCTCTTCCCGTATAGGCTTCATCCAACACGCTGATACGAGTAATCTATTAAATAAATTAGGAATGGAAACACCAAGGAAAAGACTGGGACAGGTGATAAGGAATAAAAAAAGTCCGTGGGAGGATCTCCCGGCCGACCGGAAAATGAGATTCGAGGATATACTTTATGATACCCGGATACCGGAGGATAAACGAGGGCCGGAGGATGATAAACTCATAGAGTTGATTGATTATAAAATCGAGGATAGCAAGATCGAGAGAAACGAGGACGGTACGCCAAAGAAGTGCCTCGCCATACGTTTCCGATGGAAAGGCGAGGAGCGTTACGCTTTCACCGGTTCCGCCGTCTTGATCGACCAGGCGCTCACGGACTTCTCTCACGAGGACTTGCCGGTGGATACCGTGATAAAGGTGCTCACCAACAAGTTCGGTAAGAAATTTTTCAGGTTCACTTGACCCGTGGGGATCGCTCTTGGCCGATCCTTCCGGGTCGGCTAAAAACATTTAAATATATGGAGACAAGAGCGATTTACACGGAGAGAAAGACATTCGTAAAATACGATGACAACCATTACCTGCTATACCTGAACGAGGAGGTCTTGGAGAACTACGTTCCGGAGGGCCACGGGGGCGAACCGGAACCGGAGCCTTGCACGGCTTACGCCTATACCGGCACGTGCGAGGATGGCGGTACGCTGGTCGAGGCGACTTCTGCGAGTTATGACAGTCTCGTGTCCGGATTGGTCCGGAGAGAGTATTCCGCCGATCGGGTAGAGGCGATAACGCTGAATAAATTGAGCTCGGATAATGAGAGAGAGGCCGAGTTTGAGGCAGAGTTCGCCTGTCTGGAACGTTACCGTAACGACTGCAAGGCGAGGGTACGTGCCTTGCTGGGTATGTCCGAAAGCGTCTCGAACACCCTTTAAATACCGTTCGAGATGCGTATCTATGATAAGACGGGCGAGGTATTGCTTGACATCCCGGTGGACGATGACAGCTATCGTTACCGGGCGATAGCGCAAGCGAAGAAGGTGGAGCTGCGTTACTCCCTAGTGGATCACGTGGAGCTGCCCACCGGGGCGTATATCGAGTACCAGGGGGAAAGGTACACGCTGTGGTACCCTTCGGATTTCAAGAAGGAGGGCACGAGGGTATTCGACTATACCGTCACCTTCGGCGGTAACGAGGAGATCCTGAAAAAATATAAGTACAAGCTGTTGTCCGACAAGCCGTACAAGCTCAAGTTCGTCATGACGGCCACGCCGGGGATGTTCGTGGAGCTACTGGTGGACAACTTGAATCTTTATGATTCCGGCTGGACGGTCGGCACGGTGATCGAGGCCCCGGAGAAACTGTTGTCGTTCAACCATGAGAAATGCTGGGCTGTATTGGGGCGTTTGGCCGAGGAGTTCGACACGGAGTTCGAGATCGTGGGCAAAACTATCAACCTCCGCAAGATGGAGTATTACAAGGACGCTCCTCTAAAGCTATCATACGGAAAAGGTAACGGATTCCTTCCCGGTGTAGGTCGTGCGAACCAAGGCGACAACCTCCCCGTTGAGATCCTTTACGTGCAAGGTGGCGAGCGGAATATCGATTATTCGGCCTACGGAAGCCAGACCTTGCTGCTCCCCAAGTCGCAGGAACTTTCCTACCAAGGCAGACGCTACAAGACCGACAAGGACGGCATGTATGTCACCCGTGCTGACAAGCCCCTTTCTTCTTATAATGAGGACAGCTACGACGCGAGCGACATCTATCCTTCCCGTGTCGGTACGGTGAGCGAGACCGATACGGAACCGGGCGAGGACACGGACGGGAACGATGTCACGTTCTATGATTTCTACGACTCGTCAATTCCAGATAACCTGAATTTCGAGGATTGCCTGATCGCCGGCCAGACCATGACGGTTATTTTCCAGACTGGCCGTCTGGCGGGCCGTGAGTTCGACGTAAAGTACGTACATGACGGCCGTAAGTTCGAGATCATCTCGTCCGAGCAGGATGGCATGACGCTGCCGAACGCCTCCCTGTATCCGGAGGTCGGCGACAAGTACGCCATTTTCAACATATCCCTTCCCGCCGCCTACGTATGCGACAACGCCACCAAGACCGGGGCGAGCTGGGACATGTTCCGGGAGGCGGTACGCTACCTTTACGAGCGTGAGGAGCGGCAATTCACGTTCATCGGAGAGCTGGACGGCATATGGGCCAAGAAGAATTGGTTGGCGATCGGCGCCAAGCTGGTACCCGGCGGTTATGTCGATTTCAGCGATCCCCAGTTCCAGCCGGACGGTATCCTGATCCGGATCACCGGGGTGAGGGATCACATTAATAGGCCCCACAGTCCGGAGCTTGAGCTATCCAACACGCCGGTAGGCGGTTTCCTGTCCGATGAGCTGGGCAAGCTAGAGAGCGAGGAGGTGGCGAACGAGATACGGCACAAGCAGGCCGTATCGTTCACCCTTCGCCGTTGGCGTGACGCGGTGGAGATGCAAGGAATGCTGGAGAAAGCGTTCAAGGATTACGGCAAGGGCCAGGCGATGTCGTGGCTTCGCACCATGTCGGTATTGGTGGGGCATGAGTCGTTGCAGTTCCGTTTCGTCAACCGTATTCCCACGGCGGACGGGCAGACGGTCACCGAGGTGGATCACGCCTTCACGTATGACCAATCGAAACGTACGCTTACCACCCCCTCCGGGATCTTGCAGCACATGACGTTGGGTATAGACTCGCTCGCCCCCTCCCACAAGGTGACGGAGTACAAGTACTGGAACGTGGCGGCCTATACGTCTCCCTATCTGGGAGATGACACGGAGGCCATGTACCTGTACGCCCGCTGCGCCAAGTCGGGATCGTCCGGCTCTTTCCTTCTCAGCAAGGAGCCGATGGACTTGGACGACGGCTCGTATTACAACCTCCTTTGTGGCGCGTTGAGCACCGAGGTGGATGGCCAGCGTAGTTTCTCCACGCTTTACGGCTTCAGCGAGATAGGCCCGGGATGGATGCGACTGAACAAGATCATTAACACGGACGGCACGCAATATTGGGACATGCTCTCCAAGGCGTTCCGGATCGGCGATGACAACGCCTTCCTCTCGTACGACCAACAGAAAGGCCTAGTACTGAAAGGCAGTATCTATCAATCGCCCTCTGGTGAGATCGACTATCCGGAGGTGGATCGGGGTACTTACTCCGAATCGCTCGTCTATTATCCCGGCGACAAGGTATCTTACGACGGTAACGTGTATAAATGTACCTCGCAAACCACTCCCGGCGTCGCTCCCACGAACACGAGGTTCTGGAAGGAGCTAGTCGTGAAGGGTGAGGACGGCAAGCCTGGAGCGAACGGATCGGACGGAAGGGACGGGATCGATGGGGCGGACGGCAAGGATGGCGCGCAAGGTCCTCGTGGTGACCGTGGCCCCCGCTGTACCTACCGTGGCGATTACGACTCAAGTACTACCTATAACGGCAGCTCGCTGATAACGGATGTCGTATCGATCAAGAATAGCGATGGTACACGTGCGTATTATGTGGCGAAGGTGGATGACAACGAGCCTACCTTCAAGGGAAAACATCCGACCAATACCGCCTATTGGGACACCTTCGGGGCGAATTTCTCCAGCGTGGCGACCGATTTGCTGATGGCACGGAAGATAGCTGCCTCGGAGATTGACGTGGAGGAGATCTTTGCGAACTTGGCAAGGATCGGAAACTTCACCATCACGAACGGGTCACTGGCCGTGGATACGTCCGTCTCGGATCGTACACAAATCACCTTTCCGCAAATGTTGACTATCGGGAAGACCACGCAGTTCGCCGGGCAGTTCGGAAACCGTAGCTCGTGGGGCGGAGTCTTTTTTGAGGGATATGGCCCCTATTTTTACGACATGGGGGTAGAGAAAGTGTTGTACAGGGAGGGCACGGGGGTCGTATTTAACGCCCCGGGCGGGAGGTATCCGTTCCTAGGGGTACGGATCGATAACGGTAACGGTATCTATGGTTGGAACAGTCCCGGGAATATAGCCAACCTGTATATCAACAAGGACGCCGCGAGCACGGCCCATGTGTATATCACCAATTACCAAGGCTTGACCTCGTCCGATATCCGCCTGAAGAGCGTCTTTTTCGATATCCCGGACGTGCTGGAGAAGCTGGAGGGGATCTCCGCATTCTACTACACGATGAAGGAGGACGAGGATAAGATCCCTCGTATTGGCGTGTCGGCGCAAGCCGTGCGTGAGGTTCTTCCGGAGGCGGTACAACTCATAACACCGGATAACGGGGATTCCTATTACGGCGTGGATTATATCCAGATGCTGACCGCCTTCGGGATCAACGGTATCAAGGAGCTACACGCCAAGGTTAAGGCGCTGGAGAGGCGGGTGAAGGAGCTGGAGAATAGATAGAAAATATTATAGGCCTTATCGGGGGCGGGCAAATAAAAGTCCCCGTATATATTAAAAGAAAACGAGTTATGGGAGTTGATTTGAATACGATATTGGCGATAATCGGTGCGATGGGCGGGATCGAGGGGATAAAATGGGGCATCCGTGCGTGGGCGAACCGTAAGACGAACGCCCGTATAGCGGACGCTCAAGCTGACGTGGAGGAGTTCAAAGCCCTGCGTGAGTATAACGAGTTCTTGCAAAAGCAGTTGTCAGAGAAGGAGGAACGGTTCGTTGAGCAGACCGGACGGCTCCGGCAGGTGCAGGACGAGCTTTTCACCTTAAAAGAGAGCTACTCGGACGTGAAGATAGAACTGGCTTTAAAGAGGTGCGAGAAAAAGAAATGCGGCGATCGTGAGCCGCAGAACGGCTATTAATGAGGGAGGGTAAGGAATGAGAAATAACAATTTGCCCCGGGGATTACGTAACAACAACCCCGGGAACATCAGAAGGAACAGCGATGTTTTCCAAGGCGAGAAGACAAGCTCTGATCGAGAGTTTAAACAATTCAAGTCGATGGCATACGGTTACAGGGCGATCTTCAAGATCCTGTCGAACTATTACCGGAACTATAAGCTGGATACGATCCGCAAGATGATAGGAAGATGGGCACCACCGAAAGAGAACCATACGGAAAAGTATATTCAATTTGTATCTGACTACGCTGGAATCCCGGCTGACGATCCGATAAACATCAACGACCGAGAACAGATGATCCGGATCGTGGCAGGGATGAGCCGTTTTGAGAATGGGAGAGAAGCAGATATGTCGGATGTTATTGCGGGGTGGAATTTATTATGAGAACGGGAATGATTTGCGGGATGCTGGCGATAGCCGGTATCCTCTTCCTGTCCGGGTGTCGAACCAAGATACAGCCTGTCGCTATCGAGAATCGTATAGACTCGATCTATATAGACAAGTTGGTACCTTACCCTATGCCTGTAGATAGCGCCTCTATCCGTGCGTTGATGGAATGCGATGAGAACGGTAAGGTAGTCCTTCGTTGGCTGGACATGGCCAACACCAAGAACGTAGAGCTCATGTTCGCCTTGGATAGCCTCGGTAACGTGATCGCCAATATGAGGGTTCCTAGGGATACGTTATATCTCCCGTCGAAAGAGGTATATGTCGATCGTAAGGTCGAGGTCCCGATCCCTGTGGAGAAGGAGTTGTCCCGTTGGGAGAAAATAAAGATCGAGGTCGGTGGGTGGGCTATAGGCTTGTTGCCCGGGCTGGCCGTTTTTTTGTATAGGTTATGTCGTAATAAGGTTTTTAAGAAAGTAAAAATCACAATTTAATATTTGTTTGGTGTTTTAGTTTTTCATCTTCTATACCAGAGAAAGTTTTATTGTTTTAAAAACAGTGTTTTGAAAAATACTTGTAATGTGGGTAAAGTTGTTTTCGTTTATCTATATTTGTCCGCATATTAATATTAAACTAATGCCGTTATGATAGAATATGAAATATCAGATAGTGAACGTATTTTCTTGAAATCTCAAAATATAAGTGTATATGAACTCTTTAATGCTAAAGGAAGACCAATACCACAATGTAAACAAGAAATGGAAAATCATGGTAAATTATTTGCTTATAATACAACTGCTTGTCGAAAATATGGACATACATTGAGATCAAGAAGTGGACATTGTATTCAATGTAACACAGCTAGAATAGCATTTCAAAGAAGACATGAATCTGCAGGTATGGTATATATTGCAGGATCATTAAAAGGATCAATTATTAAAATAGGATATACTAAAGATGTGCAAATTCGTGAGGAGTCACTGAATCGTACAGAATATGCGGGATACTATGATTGGATTGTATTATTTGCTATTAGAAGTATAAATGCAGGAGAAATTGAATCTAGATTAGATATGGCATTAAAAGAATATTCTTTTTCTCTTGACTATTTACATGATGGAGGACTTCAAGAAGCAAATGAGGTTTTTAAATGTAGTTATTTAAAATGTCGGCAAAAGATATTGGATATTTGTAAATCATGCTGTTATAATTATAACATTGTTGTTGATTTAAATAAAGATGAATATAATTTTGTGGATTGAATATGTATCTAGTTTATGAACTTTTGAGTTTTTCGGTGGTGATTTAGATCAGACTAGGTGATAGTTAACGCTAACTGAAAATTATAAAAGTGCTTTTTGTAGATGATTATCTGCCTGTAAATATGCAATTTTCAGAATAGCTGATCACAATGACTAGTATATTTACATTCAAAAAAATAATTTTTCTCATTATAAAAGGTGATCATTTAGACACTCTTTACAATAACAAAACTATAGGATGGGTATGGAAGATATTGTTGGTAAATATATAAAACAATTACACGAACCAAATCATCGTTTTAAATCTTGGGAACACTGCTTTATGGCTTTTTCGGATTTTAATAATGATGTTGATTATCTGACATTGCAGTTGGCTTTTTATTTAGCGAGCTGGGGGATGTATAGAGGTTCTTCAGAATTACTTCAGAAAGATTATTTGATACATGAACCTATTGTCGAGATCATACGATCTAATAGCGCATTAAGAAAAGAAAATATTGCTTCTGATGATATAAAACCAATAAATGAAATCGTTAAAAAGATCAAGGATGTATATGAAGTGAAGAATGTCAGCTGTACTTTAGTTTCGAAAATACTATTAGGTACTTTAGGTTGCATGCCTGCGCTAGATCGATTTTTTTTTGATGGATGGAAGATATGTGAAGAGACAAAAGAGTTCCCTATAAATCTACAAAATATCATATCCTTTGCAGATAAACATAAGATTGAAATAAAGGAATGTAAGAATTGTATAAAAAGCGATGTCATTTATCCCCCTATGAAAATTGTAGATATGTATTTTTGGCAAATAGGGTATGATGAGTATCTTAAAAAGAAAAATATAAATAGTATATAGGTTGGTGTATTATAATACCTATCTTTGTCTCGGCATTAATGGAGTCATAGTTAAAGTTAAAGCGTCTAGGGTAGTGATATTCGGGCTCTTTTTTATATTTCTTTTTTTCAAAATACACAACTTCTCAAATAATTCCCTACATTTGGGAAATCCTTAAAAGTAATCACTATGGCAAAAGATCCTACATCCTCGCAGATTGCGACCAATGCGTTGCAGGGAATACTTTTCGGTAATATTATCGGAGCTCCATTGACTGCCCATGCAGAGGCTCAAGCTGAACAAGCGAAGGCAGCTGCCAAGTTCATGAAAGAGGCTGGACTTGATCTGGATAAAGAGGCAGAAGAGAAAGAATAGTTTAAATCCTTAAATTGAATGACCATGAAAGCGGAGAGACAACAGAAAGAGTGTACTTCCCGGGTAGTACAACCGTCGAAAGGAGGCGGTGGGCGTATTGTTGATAATAGACCTCAATCTAGAGACCAAACAAAGATCGTTAATGCTATCCAAAAACATGAGAATAAGTCAATTTTTCGTAATAATTTAGAGAGTGAGCAAAACAATAATTATCTTAATAATAAAGAGTCGAATCAAACAAGTGTAGTTCAAGGATATTTCATATATGAAGGAAAGCCAATACCCGATAAGCTGTCTGAAGGTTTGCATGGATGGGCGCATGCAAATTTACAAGGCTCATCTAGGATTAAGTTTTTTCAAATATATCAAGATAAAACGACTCCGGTTGAAATTACTCAATGGTTTGGTGAAAAGGGAATGACTTTTAAAGAAGTCTTTTTTAATCATTTATCTCATTATGAGATGGGAATGTTAAGTGTGAGAAGAAGTGAGTTGATATTTGAAATAACACATACCATGTTTTATGACTGTATACAAAGTACTATCCCAGGAATGAAAAAACTTGTTGATGATATTGCGCATGTTGACATTACTAGACCTACAGCATATGCTTTTCTCGAAGGATACTCTTTTCAAGTGAAACAAATAATTGCAGAAGCTCAAAAAAGTAGATATCTTGAAACTGAACAAGGCGATATTTTAAAAGAAAAAGTTAAAAAAGTCGAATCTGAATATACTGACCATACTGGCACTAGCAGATGGGCAGACATGGAGGTTGTTGATTCTGATGATGAGGATAAAAGCGCTTATATTGAATAAAATCTGTAAGTTCAACTTATGACCCAGATGTTGAGACAAAGAGATCCTTTGAAAGTCAAGCTTTGGCGTATTCTAAATGTGGGAAGAAAGTGACCTATGTGTTTAAAAATGATCCACCTCAATGGATTAAAAGTATTTTGGCAAGGTTAAAGTTGAAATTTATAATTGCTTAATTAAGACTTTTTGTTTTGTAAATACAAGCTACTAGGTTCAATTCTAATCCAGAATCCTGTTTTAATAAAGGCATCCCACCGCCAAGCCCACAAGCCTCCATCCTCTCAACCGGGAAAGACCGTATCAACCCTGCGATATGAGGGGGTAAAGTGAACTATATCATGAACTGCTCTCTCAAATTTATCGATCGGGTATCGGCTACATAGTTGAGGTTAACGTTCGGAGTTGTAATATTTCGGGCGTTTTTTGTATATTTGTAAGTGTTAAAATTAAATCATTAGATAATGGAAGAATTTTATGAAAAACTAAGAAAGTTAATGCCTTTAAAGAATTGGAATGATTTGATCTTAAAAGAAAAAGAAAAGCAGGATTTTAGAGAAGGCTTGTCATGTGCTTTGGATTCTTATGCTTCATTGTTGAAAGAGTATAAAGAAATTCTTGGACCAGATATAGATGATATTATAATAAAGGTCGAAGAATGTAATAACCATCTAAAGGAGTGTGTGAACTATTACTTTGATGGTCGATATAATGCTGCATATAACTGTATCAATACTTTATTGTCAAATGGTTTCTATGAGAAATGGTATTGTGAAATTCCACAAGAAGCTATATTCTATAGGGCTAGAATGCCTTTTGTATCAACAGATCCTGTAAAAGAAATGTTTCATATTCCTCTAAATAAAAGAAGTATAGTAAAAACGGAACGTTATAGTGCTCCGGGATATCCTTGTTTATATTTGAGTACAAATATCAATGCATGCTGGGAAGAACTTAAACAACCTTGTTTTGATGATATGAAAATTTCACGTTTTGTTGTGAAAGAGAGATTTTCTGTATTAGATTTAAGGATACCAAGTAAAAATGATTTGATTGGAAATGATATAGATATTGTATTGAAAAAATTACCGTTAATTATAGCTTCATCCATTTGTGTTCAGGAACAAGATGGCTCTTTTAAGCCGGAATATATAATCCCCCAATTGATAATAGAGTATATTATTACTAAAAATAGAGATAAGTATGATAATGCTGATTATAGTCTATTTGATTTTATTTTAGGGATTTATTACACATCTGTTCATATAAATGATGAATTAAAGTTTCCTCACAGAACATTTAATAATTTGGCATTACCTGCTATTCTTGTCGAAAAGAAGGAAACTTATTGTCAATTACTTGCTTCTTGTTTTGAATGGACTAAGCCTACTTCGTATAGCTATGAAGATATTAGGTGTAAATTTGGACCAGTATTTCAAGATATGGATGAAGATAGTAATTTAACAGAAGAGGAACTTAATTATAAATATTCAAAAATGGGGGAATTAGAAGAAAGAATGTCTACATTTAAAACGAATAAAATACCCTATTTGGTAATAGGTAAAAAAGAAGTGGTCTTACCAAATAGTGAAGGTAAAAAAACTTTGGAGATTCGTTCAAGTGGAGATTTTAAAATAGAAATACTAAATCCAGAATAAACAAATAAATGATGGGAGAGGAAGAAGCCTCCCGCCGTTAGTAAAACCTCTAACCTTCCTACTAACGCAAACACGTGGCAAACCATAGTGGCAGGAGCTGAGAACCCTCTTCTGTGCTACGATTGTTCTTGTATTGTAGGAATGTTAGAGGTCTTAAATATCACAACAGCAATCTCCCTTCCTTCTTATCCATCACCGCATTGAAAACGCTTTTGTAGGTCTCATACAACTCCTTCCGGCTTTCCGGCCCCGGCCAGTCGGCGAAAGACTCTCCGGCGAAGAATTTCCAAGCGAAGATCCGTTTGGCTTTTTCGGACAACCCTAACAGGTCGACCATATCCCGGATATCCTGCATACGTTCCCGGATATACTCGGTACGGTCAATACTATCATCGGGCTCATCAATAATGTTCAGTCTTCGCCAATCCACATTCTCATCTACCGGGATAGGCTTGTATTTATGCCGGTAGGGAGACGTGTTCGAGGTAACGTTCAGCTTTATCATTTGCAGGATATACCAGTCAAGTTCGGTATATTTACCTTGCTTGGCTTCCATAAGCCGGGAGAGGTGTTCCAGAGGCTTTTGAAGTAGCATACACATTACCTCGTTCAATACGTCAATAGCTTCACTACTCATTCCGGCAAGTGAGCAGTGATACTTAGCGTAATCCAGCCACCTGTCGTAACGTTTCTCAATATATTTATTCAATGCCTCACTTGCCATAGTTGTCTTTATTTGATATATTTGTCGCAGGTTGTAATGGGGTGGCGCTGTGAGGCGCTGCCTTTTTATTTATTCTCTTTGTTAGTCTTTATCTCTCGCTATAAAAATGTTATCTTTAGCCTTCTTTTTTATTCTTAGCCCAATCGATAATGTATTCAATACCTGCGTTGAATCCTTTGCTGTAACCATCTTTATATTCATGATTTGATATTCCATGATAATAAGCCGAGCCGAAGCACAAGGCGAAACCAATGGCTATCAATACCATCCCTGTTCCAAAGTATGGATAAGCTAGGGATATATGGAATGGCTTGAACTGGATCGATATTCCAGACGTGAGAATGAATATTAGCGAGATCATTCCGATTATTAACAATGATATTTTAAGCATCTGAACCTCCTTTGTTTACATTGTGCGACATATTCTTTAATCTTGTTTGACTTTTATAATCCTTACATCCATAAGCGGCGAGATTAATGGCGTGCGTACCTATTCCTTGTCCGGAGAAGCATGGATAACGGATACATCTTACGCATTTCCTTCGTGGATATTTATTAGCGTCCTCCCGTTCTTTCAAGCGGTTGATCCCTATGTATTCCTCTGCCATGATTATTCCTCCTCCTCGGTCTCGTCGAATATCCGGGCCATCATATCGACGATGTTTGTTTGTATATTGTCCTCCGCTCCAAGCACGGCGTTGCTTATATGCTTTTTCTCCTCGATGATCCTGTAGAGTTTCTGGTCGATGGTCTTGCGGCCAAGTAGGTAATAGCAATTCACGGAGTCCTTTTGGCCGATACGATGCGCCCGGCTCTCGGCTTGGTCGCAATCTGCGTATGTCCACGGTAGCTCGATAAAAGCGACATTGCTTGACGCTGTCAACGTGATACCCGCCGCCGCGGCCTTGATGGAGCAGATGATGACGTCCGTTTTGGGATTCCGTTGGAAAGCGTCTATGGCCGCTTGCTTTTGTTGCATATCTTGCCGTCCGGTGACACACACCGCCGAGGGAAACGCCTGTAGGAGCCGGTCTACGATCTCATGCAGGTTGCAGAAGAGGATGATCTTCTTTCCGTTCTCCCGAAAATCCTTCACGAAATCGATCACCTCTCTCAACTTACCCCGGGCCGTTATGTCCTTCAATATGCCGATTCGTACCATGACCTCGCCTTTCAGCGATTTTTGTACCTTCTCATCGTCGGCCTCCTTGTATCGTCTCAGATAATCCACCAAGTCACGCTCGGCGTCTTGGTATTCCTTGCGGTTGGTGATCTCGCAGGTCACGATCTGCCGTACCTTGTCGGGTAATTGAGTCAGCACCTTGGATTTTTCCCTCCGGAAGAAACAATGCTTCCAGAGCATGAAATTGAGCTCTTTCAAGTTCGAGGCCCCGTGCGGCCCAGAGCAATAGCGGCTCGTGAAATATTTCCAGCCTCCGAGATCGTTCATCCGGTCCATGATAGCGAGTTGGCATATAAGGTCGTTGGGCTTGTTTACGACAGGGGTACCGGTCAACAGGATGATCCACTCTTTCCCGGCGGTGATACCTTTGCAAAACTTGCTTTGTTGGGTAGCCGTTGATTTTACCTTATGGGATTCGTCAATGATCACGCTCTTGAATAACTTGATCGTATTATGGAACTCTACGTCTTTCAGCGTCCATTTCTCCGATTTGTTGATTCGGCGTACGAAATACTTCCGTAGGCTCTCGTAGTTCACGATGAACACATGGTTCATGCCCGTTTGCCAGAAGAATGGCCATGAGGTTCGTACCGAATCGGTCAATACCATGGCTTTCTTGTCCGTGAACTTGTGCCATTCACGTTGCCAGTTGATCTTGACCGTATTGGGGCAGATAACGAGACAGGGGAAAGCGCCGGCCTTGTTGATTGTGGCGATACTCTCAAGTGTATTGTGCGTTACAATATAATTATTTGTCAGATACAAATGATCCGGAGCGGTTACGCTTATACATACGGAATCTTCCTCTCTAATATATTCGATAGACGAGATATACCGTGAACAATAGTTTGTTTTTTTGATGTCCCATTCGGCGGCTTTTCGTTCAAGATAGAATGGGCAAACCTTGATCCTCACGTTTACTTGAAATTCCACGCCTTTACCCTCGTTTTGCCTATCGTATCTGCGTATGATCGCCTGTCCTCCAAGGGAACGTACCAAAAGGGCAATGTCACGCGCCATGCCATAGGAAAGGGTGCTGTAGGTGATCCTGTTTCTCTTTCCTGATCCATCCGTATCCATCAAACCGCGTAAGAGGTTGATGCGTTGCTCTACCGATCCGTGCATGTATTCGTATGGTATGAATTTCTCTACACTTGGTTTGTCAGCTTTGAGTCGTTTGATCTCTTGGTAAAATCGATTTTCGTGGACTGTCGGATTCTTTGTGATGTTGTATCGCGGGCATGTGGCGTAATCGTCCCGTACCAACAGCATATCGCTAGGTAAGAGTTTTCTTACCCTGTCGGCAATAGCCGCATCCATGTCCGGTGTAGAGAAAGACAGGCGCCCATTGCCATTGCAAAGGTGGCCGTCTCCCAAAAGTACCCCCATGATGTAAGGATGAATGATGTATAATCTCTCCTTGTACTTCACAGGTTCACACATTGGGATTTCCCATTTCCGTCTTGTATGGTTATGGCCAAAACCTTTTAGGTTGTAGGTCACGCCGGAATCCATGATCTCCTGTGTTGTCTTGGTGATCCATCCTTTCCCCTTTCTTCTACGGTTGGCATCCCGGACACACCATAGATGCTCTGGGCCGCATTCACAGGATACGCCATCAGAGAACGTCACTTTGAACACGCGGCGTTCTTTTTGCGGGTACACGCCACTTACGGTATATACATTTCCGTCCCTGCCGAATATCTCGTCCCCAATTTGTAATTCTCCAATCCTCCTAAAACTGTTTGGAGTAGCCACGTAACTACTGACTGGTTGTTGTTTGCCAAGTCCCATGTCGTCCCCATTGATAAACCGTTTTAGTTGTAAGCCTCGTGCGATTCCTTGCAGTTGATAGGGGTAAGGTTGTATCTTTAGGCCATGATCCTCGTCCAACTCGGGCATGTTCGGTATTTGATAGGCTATGTCCTCGTCGGTCTTAGACTCGTACCCTCCCCAGTTGACGGGTTCGAAGTGCCTCACGTAATAGGTGAGCTGGTCTAGCTCCGCCTTGCACTTATTGTTGGCCGGGATCATCCACGCTCCGGTAGACTTGTCCCACCAGCGGACGCTGACGGCTGTCTTTAGCTTGTCAACGACCTGCTGGCGGTACCTGTCAAACCTTACCGCATAGCATTGTCCCTTTTCCGTGTTTTGTAAAGTGATTTGCATAACGGTTGTTTTTATTATTAGTTAGGCGAACTCGTCGAAGGCTTTCACCTCCTCGGCGATCTCCTTGATCTGCTCTTTTTTCTTCCGTCCCCGTTTCTTAGGCTTCTCTTCCTTCTCGCCCGTGATATCCGATTCCTCCGGGGTATCGAAATCGAAGGATTCTTGCTTGATGCCATATTTACCTTCGAACAGATAAGCGTCCACCTCGTAGCTACATCTACCGATGGCCTCTTTCAACTCGGCTCCGTAAAGGTACCCGTCGCCGGACTCGTCCTCATATTTGGTGAATGGGACGGAGAGGTTAAGGATCTGCCCGCTCTTCAGGAGTTTTTGCGCTTGGATTGATACGCCGGCTGATTCATCATTACCGCCTTTGCTGTATCCGGTGACGATGATATTCTTTAGCTTCTCGTTCAAGTCATCGTCGGAGGGATTGGCGACATTGACCAATGTAGCCTCGTGCATCTCACAGATTTTCACTACGTGTGGCTTAAGCCGGTTCAACGCGTACAGTAGATCGGGGTGGATAAACTGCTCCGATTCCTTTAGGATGTTGTTCTTGTAGTTCGCTTCCACGAACTTTTCCGTATACTCCGCCGTGAGCTGGTTGTTTTTGATCTTCACTTTTTGGATCTCGTACACGGGTTGCTCTTTTACTAATTCTTCCATGCTCTTTTAAAATTTAGGATTGTTATAACTCTGAGGCGCTAAGGCCATTTCAGCTTTCGCCTTGCTAATTATCGTGCGACACCATTCCAATTGGTGGGTCGCAGTCCGGTTCAATCTATCACACCAGTCGACTAGGTATTGCTCATCCTTGCACAGGCTGTCGATGATAGCGTTTACGGCCTTTGAGGTCGCTCCGGCCCGTGAAGCGGTTTCCCGTAATGTGTCGAATACTTCCGATTTCTTTTTCACGTTCAGATGGTATTTGGCATCTGCTAACAGTTTCCCGGTCCGGGCGATATAGACGGCAAGGTCGTTTCCACGTAGGACAGCTTCTTGTACGTCTTCGCTCATTGTGATATTCAGGAAGGCATCTATGGCGGCCAGTTCCTCGGATATCTTGTCTGTCGGTGTGATATTGAGATTCATGATTTTTATTTTAAGATATAATCGTTGCCACAGTTGCCGCAATGATATACGTTGAATGTATCTCCCGTATGCGTCTGTAATTTCTTTACGAGTACGGGAGCTCCGCATATAGGGCATTTCTTTACCAGCCTGTACTTTAGCCAGCCGATTAGGATTAAAATTAGACTCTTCATACTATTAGCTTATTAGCATCCACCACCGGAAGGCTAGTTCCTCGTATTTCTCTTTCCCTTTCCGGTAGCTCGGATCGTTCCGTCTGATGAAAGCCTTGAACACTTTTTGGTTCTTCTTGGAGATACCATAGATGAAATCTTGACGGCTTCCGGCGATATCCATATACCAGGCACGGGAACGATCCCAATCAAAAAAATCAATCGCCTCGTCAAACTGTTTCTGGGAACTGGCGAAGGTAGTTTTCAAGTCTCCGCCGAATCCGAATGTGGGAAGCCACCAGTCCCATTTGCAACGAGTGTCGAGCGTATATTCAAAGTTGCCGTATTGGAAACGTTGCCCCTTGTTTACCATGAACCGTTGCGTCTCCGCTTTAGCAAGCACTTGCGCCAATAAGGGATCGTGTCGGGCTTCCATACGGAGTGACTTGATCATGGCTTGTGCCAGTTCCCAATCTTCCCCGGAATACAATACGTCATCTACCGTATGTTTGTCATATCTTACCCGTTCGGGTTCTGTCAGCATCGCATCCACCAGACTCCCGAATTTGAACGCCTTCTCCTTATCCCCGTATTGCGTACGGGGATAGAGGAGGTTCTTTAGTTCTGTCAGGTCTGAGTTGCTGACCTCAGACCGTTGGTAATACGTATCTTGCATCTTCTTCCTTGAGTTTTAAGTATTCAATGACTGCGAAGTCAAATTCAAAATCGTAAGTGTTATCCATCAGCCACCGGAACCATTTGCGGCCCTCTTCCGTATCGAGGATTTTTTTTAGATTACTCGGTGTACGCCTGTATTTCCCGAAGTTTATCCATGAGGACAGATATAGCTTTCTCATATCACTTGGCCGTTACATCATCGACATATTTCACGAATGCGGACTGGATTCGCTCACCGTCCTTATTGGCTATTTTCTCGCAATAGGAGATCATCTTCTTATGGATCTTCTCAAGATCCTCCATGCTCATGTTGATACCCTCACGCATGAACCACATCTGGTATACCTGCATGAATCCTTGTGGATTGGTGACTTGGATCTTTTTCTTGATCTTTGCCTTGGTAGGGGTAGGAGACATACTGGCGGCGCTGAAATCGAAGGCTGCCTGTACTTCCGCAGTGGCTTTCTCTGCCTCCGCCTTGGCTCTCGCTTCCTCTTCCTTGCGCTTACGTTCCAGTTCGGCCTTTTGACGTTCTTCCGCCTCTTTCCGTTTGCGCTCCTCTTCCAGCCGTGCCGCCTCGATTGCGTTGGTCTTGCGAATTTCCTCTTGCTCCTCCAGTTGTTTCCGGAGGGATGGGAGGCGGTCGACCAAGGATTGTTTCAGTCCCTCGATCTCGAAAGCGTATCGATCGGAATATTCTTTTTTCTTTAGGATGGCTATCTCGTTCTTGATCGCTTTGCGGGTCTCACCGTCCATATAGAATGTCTGTTTGTTATCCACGACGTTTTTCACGAAATCCGTCCATGAGAAACCGGTGCTTGTTTGCGTGATCTGCCGGCATACGTCCCCATACGTGGCTAGGGAGGCACGATTGAAAATCCCGTTCAAGGCGTTGATATGCTTCTCGACGTAGGCGGCGTACGTGGTATCAAGCAAGACCGTTATGTCGGCCCGGTATTGGGCTTTCTCGTTCTCCGCCAACTGTTTTTGCCGGGCCTCTTCCTCACGGCGTTTTTGCTCTTCCAGCTTCTTGGCGGCGTATTTGTTACGCTCCATCTGTAGCAGATAAGGGATGGTTCCCTTGGATTTGGCGTCTATGGAACCCTCTAGTGTCGTGAAACGTTTGGATATGGCCGTTAGCATTTGGGTTAACGGCTTCCGGCGGTTGTTCATGTTCTCTACGGTCTTCTTTGACTTCGCAAGGTATTCTTGTACCGCAGTGTCGATCTCGTCCGTGCCGATACCTCCATTTCCCTCAATCGTGTCCAAGAGGGTTTTCCCTGCGTTCGTGCAAGCTGAGACCGACGCCTCATTACGGGCGAGAATATCCGGGGCTGTCTGTAAGATGCTAATGACCTCGTTAGCCTTGAAAGGTAAATTGTTATTCTGTGTATCCATGTCGATAAAATTTTGAATGTTGATATTGAACTCTTAAAATCCGGCTTCTTCATCTTCTTGTGATATTTGGGCTGTTATACCAGATACGGGAACCGGTTCCGCTTGCGGTTGCTCTCCGAATCCTTGTAAAGGATTTTCCGATTGGGGCTGGAGGGCTTGCGGTTGCTGTCCGGCTTGATTGGGCTGGATAACGGTTGTTTCTTCCAGTCCGTAGTCGATCTCTTGCGGTTCCTCCTGTGTCTCGAATGAGGAGAACTGTCCCGTGCGTACCTTGGGATATCCGTCGAAAGCGTGCTTGATAAGCTTGCTTTCCAAGAATCCCGGATCAATACCTCCTTCGCTAGAGGTATAAAGGGCATTGGCCTTCCCTTCTTTCTGCCGGGTTTGCGGGTTCCATTTCTGGTTGTTCTTAAAGCTGTACGCTTCCAATCGCTTGATATCGCCTTCCATCATCCAGTGCCAGTCCACGGTACCGTCGGAGCGTACGATACGTAAGAAACCACCTATCACCTTGTTGGACTTTCGGGGGCATGCCGCTTGGTAGGTCACGGTCTTTACGCCGTCGATCAACCCGGGGGAGAAGGTATCGCCCTCATAGCAAACCACGGGATTATCCACGTAACGGACTTGTCCGGCACGTTGCCGCATGACTAACTCGCCATATCCGGTGATGGAGAGATAAGCACGTAGTTCGTAGATATCGCTACCGTTGTTATCCTTATAACCGGTCTTCGTGCTACGGGGAAGAATATAACAGTGCGGCCGTCCTGTTGGGTCAAGTGACAGGCCGTTGACCGCTATATCCAAAAAGCATCCATAGAGGGATAACGGTGTGCATCTTTGCAGTTCCGGCTTGTCTTGTAATATCTTCCGGAAGTTGAATTTCTCTTTCTCGTAGATTTGCGCTCCTTGGGCGGTACCCCAGATCGCATTATACATTTGGATGAACTTTTGTTCTACCCTGTTATCTTCCGCTATCATGAGCGGGTTTAGCTGATTCAACTCAGCTACTTTGATCTGAATTAGATTCGACATGATGTTATGTTTTTAAATGTTAGTTACCAATGTTTAGCTATCATGTAAGCCATTGCCGCACATCCGGACGTCGTGATGATATGCAGGAAATGTCCTAGGCAAATAGCCACGATTCCAAGTATGGCGAGCGTTCCGAAAAGGATGTAAAATCCCCACCTCACCGCTTGGGCGAGTTTCCAGTAATCTGTTTTCATACGTCAATGATTTATTAGCAATGCGGTTTACCGTCCGTGAAATAGCGAGTTGGATGGGTATCGTAAACTTCCTTTTGCAACGCCTTGCCAAGGTGCCTTGCTATGTTAATGATTCATTTAATAGTCGTATGGATCCAGGGCGCACTTATACAGGTTTTCCAGCCTGTACTCGATTTTGCCCGGTCGCTTGTAACGTTGTAGCCTACCTTCCGAGACCCATCTTTCCACGTTCTGCCTCCCGAAACGGAGGTGCGCTTCCTTTTGCCCGATAAATTCCCGGATACCCGCTTGCATCCTTGTGATTTGCCAAGCAAGGTATTCGATCTCGATCTTTCGTAAAGAAGGTATGCTTTGATAGGTGTTTTCGGTTGGCATGGTTATTCGCTTTTAAATTGTTTATATTCTTCTTCAATCCCATATTTGACAAATCGATAATATGCTTCAAGATCAAAACAATCGCACATCATCGCTTTGTCGTATTCAACCTTAAGTTCCAGTATTCGGAGACGAATTGCAGTATCATCTTCCTTTGGGGCTCTCTCACGTTTAAAAACATCTCTAACAAGTGCGTTTTTAGCGGATTTCACTCCTCTCTCCGTAAGCCAATTATACATCTGCTCCCGTGTTACTTCTCCAACACCACGAGATTCGGATATACGTTTCCAATCAATCGCTTCTAATTGATTATTGCAAAGATTACGCACTTCCTCTATGCTGTAGTCGGTATTACGGAATATAGCATAAACCATTCTATCAGGCATTGGGGTATTCATTGCTTACCTCCTTTTCTCTTTATATCTTCTAGTTGTCCAAGTTTTTTGCATAACTCTTCGATACAATCTTTCAAGTATCCTTTATAGCTTGAGTGATAATCCCTGTTGAAATCCTGTTCTTGCTGAACATTTCCCTCTGATTCCATACATTCATCTATTCTGATTTTTATGCTCTTTGTATATCCATTTCTTAATTTCTTTTCTAACAAGAGATACACCATAGCAGGATTTATTTCTTCTACAAATTCACAAACGTCCCATTTTTCAGGATTGATATGGATAGTTATGTTCTTTTTTTTAATAGGAATGTATAGCATCCCTCTATCTCCAATATTTATGTTTACTTCCATAGATTATTCGCCTTTAAAAAGATTCTTTTCGTTCGCATATCGCATGAACTCCGCCATGGAGTGTATCGAGAGTTTCCGGAAAACGTTCTTCCGGTGGTTCTTTACGGTGTGGGACGAGATGAAAAGCGTTTCCGCAATCTCTTCGTCTTTCTTTCCATAGTAGCAAAGCTCCATCACCCGAAGCTGGCTGTCTGATAATGTACTGTTGAACTTCGGTTCACAGATTTTCTTAAACCCGTCACATTCTCCTCGTAGAGGGCAGCCGACAAACTCGAATTTGAAATTCCAGTTCTCATCCACGTCTATCATGTTATCGTACAACCCGAAGTTGCATTTGATAAACCTACGTGCAGCCAAGAAATCCCGGTAGCATTTATTCCCGTCGTAGCGGGCGTAATACTTGCGGAGTGCCGCATAAGCCTCCGGATAGAACTCTTCCAAAATCTCAAGGAAACTTTGAATGAAATCCGTATCAGACTCTTTCAACTGGCGTTCCGGCTGTCCCTGCTCTTTGATAGTTACTTCGCCGGAGGGGGTGGTATAGAATTCTATTGCGCGCATACCTTATCCTCCTTTGGGAATAACTCGCTGGCAGGGATGCCTAATTCTTGTGCGATAACTGTTTGTGCCAATGCGTCCGGTTTGTACTTTCCCGAAATCCAATTATAGACAGCCGTTTCAGAACGCTTTGTGACAGTCGCGATCCGTCGAACAAAAGCTCTTCTGTCCATGTTGTCGTATATCTCTCGAAAAGAAAGATTACCGGCTTTATGACCTTGTAGGTTTAATTTTTCCATTTTTGCCTCCTTACATTATTATATATGTTTTGTACTTTATATTTTCGCAACTACTATTAATCATTACAGGTGCAAATATGGAACAAACTTGTGAAAAATACAAGAATATTTGCGAAAATCTAAATAAAAACTTTTGTTTTTCGCAAATTGATGTGTGGATATTGTGCGTAACTTCAGAAATATGAATGTAATAGATAACATATTTAAGATAATGGCTCAAAAGGGTATCAAACAACGAACGTTGGCTGATGCTATGGGTATTGATGAGTCCCAAATTTCTGTAATGAAAAGGGGAAATCGCGATTTGAAGATTTCTGAAGTTGAGAATATCGCAAGTTGCTTGGGTGTTTCTATAACAGACTTGTTTACTTGGCCAGAGCGATATGTGCTGGAGCAATCTGCCGGAGCAAAAGGCTTAACTACCCCAAAAGTTATACTGCAATTGGAGTTGGAAGATAGTGATGTGAAAGCTGATGTGATAAAGTTAGCGTTTGGAGATCGGGTGTTGGAAATTAAGAATAAATAATTATAGATAAGTATGGAAGATATAGAAGACAAAGACAAAACGATTGCAATACTTCGTCATCAGTATGCACGTGAGAAAAGAGAGAACCAAGTTCTGAAAGATGAAATAGCATTGCTTGAGTATGAAATCGAGCAATTGAAAAATAACATATCAAAGACTGAGTAAGTCTGTTTTTAGTGGAATAAATGATTATAAGTGATTTTATGATGATTCCGATGTGGCTAATTCTTTTCAGTATTTTGTTGTCTTTGTCTGCAATATTTTTGATTTTAAGTGAAAGATATAATAAAATTATCAAGGATTGGTCATATATAAAACATAATCTTTTGTCTATAATAGCACTTTGTGTATCTATAATTACTATCTGTTTATTTCACGTAAGAATATCGCCATATCAATTCTCTGTAGAAAGTTTATCTGGTTTTACTGTTGGATTAATGGGTATTTGTGCAACAATAATAGTTGGTTGGCAGATATTTAGTACGATCGAGTATAGAAATAAATTGAAAGAGCTAGATAATAGGTTAAGCGAGGTAGATGAAAAACGAAATTATTTAGAAGGAAAAATACAGGAACTAGAGGTAAATCTTAGAAACACGAAAAACCGTGGAGATTCAGGGTTTTATTTTGCTCAAGGACTTTATTTTAAGAATATAGGAGGATGTTTCCAAGTAGCCTATCGGAGCTTTTTGGAAGCAATATATTATTCGCTAGAGATACGAGATTATAGAAGATGTCAAATATGTTTAGGACATATAGAGTCTTTATTGAAAGCGAATGAAAATGAAGATATATCAAGATTTAAGTTTGACAGTCAGTTAAAAAAAATATTTTCTCATTGTGATTATCAGATAATACAATTAGAATTTGAAAAGCAAGAGGATAGAAGGAGTGAAATTGTTAATAAGTATTTAAAGAGATAAGATATGATAATTCCAGATGTTCAAATGGTTGAATTTCAAGTTGTACTGGGAGAGGAGCAAAATGAAAAATCGGATGTTTCCGGAAAAGGCTCTATATCCGCAGTGCTGGCTCATGTTGGCATAGACATAGGAATGTCCAAGAAAATAGAAGAAGGTAATAATAATCAGACTGTTATTAAATTCTCAGTACCTGTTATATTACCTTTGATAGATAACAAAGAATTTGAAATACGCAGGGTTGCTCATAGTCGCTAAGTATCAGATTCTTGTAAATTCCCATATCGATATTTGCCAGTCAAGATAAAGATTACAACGCTCTGTATAAATATGGCATCGTCATCGAAGTCGGTATGTAAAGTATCTTTCAAAAACATCTTTACTAATTTGTATCGGATGTAAACAGAAATAATTTTTTTGATCATGGTGATAAGTATTAAATGTTTGTCATTCTAAAATATATAATGAGAGATTGTAATCAATACGATATTATCCTATTTAATCTCGCACTTTCTTTAGTGTTACAATTTCAGATATGGTGTCAAAATCGTATTGATATTGAAAAAATGGGAATTGAGAAATAGCTTTCTGTAATATGTCTTTTGTGACGATGAATCCAAAGTGCATTAGTTCATAAGCTAATTCTGTTAATGATATGGATTTTTTGAAGTTCACAATATTACATATTGCTGCGACTAAGCCATCTGGAAGAGTGGCCATACATTCGAATGGTTTGTCAAAGTAAATCATAATGTTTGTTTTAGTTTAAAATATAATTACATGGAAGATAAAGACAAAATAATAGCCTCACTCCGGAAACAGCTCAAAGATGCTATTAGCCGGTGTAATGCCTTGGAGCAGGAAAATGCTCTATTGTCATACCAACTAGAGAAGAGGGAAAAGGAATGTCCGGAATCACGTTAAAGATAGACAAAGGCAAGTCTCCCGTTTTTACCGAGATCATGAGTTTGCTTCAAGCTTTCCCCGGATTAAAGGAATGCAAGAGGCATTATTCGGTAAGGCTAACGGAAGAGGATATTTTCCGGTTCCGGAATGAGCTGGAGCGGATCATGCAACTCTTGCCTCATTTGAACGAAAAGGAGTGGTTCGATATTCCTGCTTACGGGACGGACGAATGGGCTAACTGGATGATAGACCTGCATCAAAAAAGACGACTATAAATGTCGTTTTTACTATGTATTTACAGTATCTGTTGTAACAAATTGATAATCAAATTGTATTATCCGCACTCGAAATGCGGTGAGCGGGTAACCGCTCCCTGGGTTCGAATCCCAGTCTTTCCGCTTGATAACTATGACTTATCCACGCAGAATACTAAATGAAGCATATCGATATTGCGATAATGTTTTATGAAATTTGCGATTTCCCTCATATCGTTTCTTAGTGCTACTTTTTGAGAGGGGATATTTGTGTCCCGTATGATGGAGTATACTTTGTCGAAGTTAAGGATATTGAAGGCGTATTCCTTACAAGCTATGGCGGCCTCGGTAGCATAACCTTTATGCCAGTATTCCGCCCTAAGCAAATAACCGATCTCCGGAACCTGTTGACCGTTGAATTCTTGATAGGTGAGACCACACTGACCGATAAGCTCTCCGCTGCCTTTCTCTATCATCCCCCATAAGCCAAAGCCATCGTTTTGATACCTCCTTAATTGCTTATCAAGCCATTCTTGTACCTCTTTTTTACTGAACGCTCCTTCGTAAGCGTACATTACAATCGGATCTTGTAAAAGCTTACAGATATCATCAAAATCATCTTGTTTTAATTCCCTTAATAGGAGTCGCTTTGTCTTTAGTATCATCTCTTTCATACGATATTTTTTCTTGTCTTCTCAAATTGTTGGATGACTAGTTAGAATATATCGCTCAAGGAATACCGGAGTTGATCCATCATCAACGGCACTTCCGCCTCCTCGATTCCCGCTACAAGAAGATCGGGGATATCTTGATTGAACTGCTCTTGGAACTTCGAGAAATCACCGGACTCTTTCTCCACGGCTTTTTTATAAAAAGCAAGCGCTCCCTTTATATTCTGTAATGCCCATTCCGTATGTCCCGCATTCAAGAAATCTTGGGTGTTGGGTTGATTATCCATGATCTTTTTGTAATAATTACGGGCCTGATCGTATTTACCGGTCAAGAAAGAACACCAAGCGATCGGACGCCAAGCCTTCGTGCTTTTATTGTCCAGATAATCTACCTTGAAATAATATTTCAGCGCCTCATTATAATTCTTGAGTTCAAGATGGCAGTGGCCGATACATATTTGGATCGATAAATCATTCGGATTGAAAGCCTCGTAACGATGATAGTATTTCAACGCTTCTTCCGGTTGCTTTAAGGTACGGTAACAACCGGCGATCCGGCGAATAACCCATTTACTGTCCGGATTGATAAGATCCGCATGTAAATAAGCCTCCAAGGCGCCTTGTATATCGCCATTCATTTGTTTGCAGTAACCGATTTTCTGGAATAAGATATCACTTTCTTGATTTGCGTCGGATAAGCGATTGTAGATCGTGAGCGCGTCAAGGAAGTAATTCTTCCGGAGGTAATACTCCGCTATAGTTGTCAAACTTTCCTCATCACTGACGTAAGGCTGCAAAATTGGCAGGTTATGAAAGTCTAACGCAGATGTAAATATGTCATCAAAATCCAGATGTCCCGGATAAAGTTTGAAGAAACGATACAAGTCCTGTATGTACTGTCCGGATATGATTTCCAGTTTTCCCCGTTTACTGATCAATTCCTCCTTCGTCTGTTGAATCATCTCGGAGGCTTGGCTACCAAATTGTCCCATCATCATTTGACGGGCTTGATCCGGCAATTGCATCATACTGAAATATAAGGAATATTTATCGGAATTACACATGAATGCCGCAAGAGTCATGGAATCTAGCATATCCTTTTCCGTTTGATTCTTGCTCAACTGATTGCCAAAAGCGGAATGCTCGGTCGTGAATGGTATGAACCAGTTACCCAATTCCCGGAAAAAGGGGAAATGCTTTAGGTGCACGAAAGTAGAGTGCATTACGTCCGCACCTTCTTGTTGCAGCTCGCTGAACTCCTCCATTTTCTTCCCTAAGGAGCTGTTCGATAACATATTCTGCCACTCCGGATTCATCTCGTTTCCGAGAAGTTCCGGATTGATATCCTTTAAGTTTATCTTTTGACTGATTTTAGGGCCTAGCTTGATCATCTCCGGAATGATCTCGTCTTGTAGCTTACGGGTGATCTTCTCTGTCTCACGGGCTAGGATAAAACGAAGGGTAATCGTTCGGATCGCTTTCGTAAAATTAGGAAATCCCTCGGATAAAGCCGCTAGTCGATCCGCTATCTGCGGATATAGCGCCGTACGTTTCCTATAGGTATAGAGCGTCAGGAGAATCCCGATCAACGCACGGTAACGAATCTCATCTTCTTGGAGATTGGCCGCATCGAATAATAATAGCAGTTTCTCCTTATCGAAAGCGACTTGCAATCCCAACATTAATGCCGATACGATTTGGCTACCGATGATAAAAGGCAACTCTTGGTCATTCAATAGGTTCCTGATGGAGGCTATTTCTTCCTTATTGAGAGGATTCGAGGTCCAGATCTTATTGAATAATAGGATCGTGGCGGATTCGATTTGCTGCTGCTCCGTAATGGTTCCGGTCGGAGTCTCTATCTTCACCAAAGAGGCGTTTCTCAAAACCTTGTGGAGCTGGTCATAGTTGGTAAGCTCCTTTTGCATCATTCGCCTACGGCTATAAAAGGAGAGAGGCGAATCTACCGATAAGGCCTTGTGCTTCACTATATCCGCGAACTCATAGCTGGATGCGATCAAGTTGTTGTATATCTGGTCTTGCATCGGATCTTTAGCCCCCTCGATCCGGTATCGCAACATATATTTATAAGTATCTTGTAGCTCGTTCAACCTGTCTTGGAATGAGTACTCACGTATTCCCGCTATTAAACCTTGGAGAAAATCGAACGCGTTCTTTAGCTCCTTTTCGTCTAATGAACCGATAATTCGGTTGTATGCTTTATTTATTTCTTGTATTGTCATATACTATTAACAACAAATGGTATGCCAAAAGTATAATATTTAGGCTAAATTTCCTATCTTCGCGTACCTAAAAATAAATTTAGCAGATGAAGAATATCCGCAATTTCTGTATTATTGCTCATATTGACCATGGGAAAAGTACCTTGGCAGACCGTTTGCTTGAGTATACCAAGACAGTAGAAGGTAAAGACATGCAAGCTCAAGTCCTTGACGACATGGATTTAGAGCGTGAGCGTGGTATTACGATCAAGAGCCATGCGATCCAGATGAAGTATAATTATAAGGGTGAAGAATATATACTGAACCTGATCGATACTCCGGGGCACGTGGACTTCTCGTATGAGGTTTCCCGCTCTATCGCCGCCTGCGAGGGTGCGTTGCTGATCGTGGACGCGGCTCAAGGTATTCAGGCGCAAACCATCTCTAACCTGTATATGGCGATAGAGAATGACTTAGAGATTATTCCGGTGATGAACAAGATTGACTTGCCTAGCGCCATGCCGGAGGAGGTCGAAGACCAGATCGTGGAACTGTTGGGCTGCCCTCGCGAGGATATCTTACGGGCGAGCGGAAAGACAGGCGAGGGAGTGACCGAGATCTTGAATACGATCGTGGAGAAGGTCCCGGCTCCGAAAGGTGACCCGGAGGCTCCGTTGCAGTGTTTGATTTTTGACTCCGTCTTTAATCCGTTCCGTGGTATTATCGCTTACTTCAAGGTGGTAAACGGCGTGATCCGTAAAGGTGACCATGTGAAGTTTATCGCTACGGGAAAAGAGTATGACGCCGACGAGGTAGGTATATTGAAATTAGATATGTGCCCACGTGAGGAGATCCGGACGGGAGACGTAGGATATATCATTTCCGGTATCAAGACGTCCCGGGAGGTGCGTGTCGGTGATACGATCACTCATGTGTCTCGCCCGGCTAAAGACGCGATCGCCGGTTTTGAGGAGGTGAAGCCGATGGTCTTCGCCGGTGTCTATCCAATCGATAGCGAGGATTTCGAGAACCTTCGTGCGTCATTGGAGAAATTACAGTTGAACGACGCTTCCTTGACTTTCCAGCCGGAGAGTTCCGCCGCGCTGGGTTTTGGGTTCCGTTGCGGTTTCTTGGGCTTGTTGCATATGGAGATTGTTCAGGAGCGTTTGGATCGTGAGTTCAATATGGATGTGATAACCACTGTACCGAACGTTTCTTATATCGTGCATACAAAGAAAGGGGAGGAGATCGAGGTACATAATCCGGGAGGCTTGCCGGACCCGACCTTGATTGATCATATCGACGAGCCGTTTATCCGTGCTTCCGTGATCACGAACACTACCTATATCGGCCCGATCATGACACTCTGTCTGGGTAAGCGTGGCGTCCTGCTTAAGCAAGAATATATTTCTGGTGATCGTGTCGAGATTCATTATGACTTGCCGTTGGGCGAGATCGTAATCGACTTTTATGATAAGTTGAAGAGTATTTCAAAAGGGTACGCTTCTTTCGATTACCATTTACATGATTTCCGTCCCAGTAAGTTGGCTAAATTAGATATCCTGTTGAACGGTGAGCCGGTAGACGCTTTGTCTACATTGACGCACGTGGATAATAGCGTTACTTTCGGACGTCGTATGTGCGAGAAACTGAAAGAGTTGATCCCTCGCCAGCAATTCGATATCGCTATCCAAGCGGCGATAGGCGCAAAGATCATCGCTCGTGAGACGATCAAGGCTGTCCGTAAAGACGTGACGGCGAAATGTTATGGAGGCGATATCTCCCGTAAGCGTAAATTGCTGGAAAAACAGAAAGAGGGAAAGAAACGAATGAAGCAGATCGGTACGGTAGAAGTTCCGCAAAAAGCGTTCCTGGCCGTATTGAAGCTGGATTAGAAAGTCAATGGAATCCGTTCGCTAACTCAATGGATTTATAAAGAAAAGTCAATGGATTCTGTAACGGATTCCATTGACTTTTTTATATAAATGGGTCACTTCTCGTTCACGAGCCGTATCCCGCCATCTTCCAGCGTGATAAGATGTTGCTTATAGAGTGCCCCGATCGCTTGTTTGAAAGCTTTCTTGCTACAGCGGAATAAGGAATAGATCACGTCCGGATCGCTCTTGTCGTGTACCGGGATGTATCCCCCTTGTGTTTTCATCGCTTCCAGAATGACGCCGGCGATCCCCTCTACCTTTTGGTAGCCTTGCGGCGTTAGGCTCACATCTATCTTATCATCCTCACGTACCTCTTTTATATAGCCTTTCAGATGCTCGCCTTTCTCAAGACGTTGGAATACCTCATTATAATAGATCAATCCCCAATGCTGGTTATTGATGATCACCTTATAGCCAAGATCCGTCTCGTCGGCTACCAATAACTGAACCTCTTGATTCTGCTCGTAATCGATAGGGGTATTGTTCAAGAACTTCTCGATACGTGCGGATGCCATGATACGTCCTGTCACATGATCCAGCCGGACATAGACCAAGTACCATTTCCCCTCTCTCATCGGCATTTTCTGCTCCTTGAAAGGAACGAGCAAATCTTTCATGATTCCCCATTCCAAAAATGCGCCAGCATTATTCACGTCTTTTACTTCCATGAACTGGAACTCCCCGACCGTTGCCAGAGGACGTGCGGTAGTAGCAATCAACCTCCCTTCATTATCATGATAAATAAACACCTCGACCTCATCCCCGGGCTTCACGTTTTTAGGTACGTAACGAGTCGGCAACAAGATCTCCACCCCGTTACCGCCATCCAGATAAACCCCGAAGTCAAGGTCTTTCACTATTTTCAGCGTGTTATATTTTCCTATCTCAATCATATATTTTTGTTTTGTCACAAACTTACGCAATAATCATGAAAAAGCGGTAAAAACAACTATAATTTTGATTTAGCATGCAGTAATATCTAGACAATTGCATCGTTATAGAAGTATCTTTATACTTGTGGTCCTTTTGAGACCTCATGTTCAAACTAAAAAACGTATATTTGCACCTTATTTGAAGAAAACAAAGATTATGAGAGTGAAATTAGTATCAGTAGTGGCATTGTTTGTCTTATTGTTAGGGGCTTGTTCTGTTCCTAAAGATGTGGTTTATTTCCAAGGAGTGGATGCCTTGCCCCCCGAACAGGTGAGTAAGATGAATCAAGCTTATACCTCGAAGATTTGCCCTGATGACTTACTTACGATAACCGTTACGGCATGGGATCCGACAGTCGTTACTCCCTTTAATCCCCCTGTATATGCCTATGCAACTCAAGGTGAGACTACGACGGTTTCTTCTGGTCAATTAAGAACGTATTTGGTTGATCAGGAAGGTGACATAAATTTCCCTGTTTTGGGAAAGATCCATGTGGCGGGATTGACCAAGCAACAGTTAAGTGATAAAATGCAAGAAATGATCTCCCCTTATGTGAAAGATGCTTTGGTTAATGTACAGATTGTTAATTATAAGGTGACGATGATGGGTGAGGTCTCTCGGCCGGGTGCGATTTCCGTGAAAAATGATCGTCTTTCAATTTTAGATGCTATCGGTCAGGTCGGTGATTTGACAATTAACGCAAACCGTAAGAACATCTTGGTTATACGAGATAATAATGGAGAAAAGGAGTTTGCTCGTTTGGATATTACCGAGCCGGATATATTTACTTCCCCCTATTATTATCTTCAACAAAATGATGTTGTTTATGTGGAACCGAATAATGCGAAGAAGAGAAACGCCCGTTATAGTCAAGCCCAACAATATAGTATAACCGTGTTCTCCTCAATTTTGAGCGCTGTATCTGTGATAACGACTGTTATATTGGCTATTACTAAATAATAATTAGATGATGGAAGTGAAAGACAACGAAACAATCGGACTTAAAAGTATTATCGTAAGATATCTATTGCATTGGAAATTATTTTTAGGGGTATTCCTGTTTTCTATAATCCCTGCGGTTTTATATCTGATTTATTACCCTCGTACATATGAGATGATGGCCCGTATCCAGATTCAGGAAGATAAAGACCTCGGAGGAGGTAGCTTTGGATTGGGAGAGGCCGCTGGGTTGATGAAATCTTTTGGGTTGGGATCTGTTTCTGGAGGTGTCGTTAATATTGATGATGAACTAATGACATTGACTTCTAATAAAATGCTTCGGGATATGGTTCTGAAATTAGGCGTGAATGTCGATTATTGTGAACCATTTTCTTTGGGCTATCGTTTATATGATGAATCTCCTTTAAAGTTGATTGCCGATTCTGCTACAAACGCACGCTTGGCAGAAGCTGTGGAGTTCTCGGTTTTCGTAAAAAATGGTAAGGCGGAGGTTTCAGCGGAGTCTGTTAATATGAAAAAGAAACATTTTAGTTTTCCATCATTGCCTGCTACCATTGAGTTACCTATGGGAAACTTCACCTTGGACTTTGCGCCGGGAAAAAAAGATATCACCTCAGCGAAACTTGATATTACATATAATCCTGCGGGGTGGGTCGCAGAGGATTTGGAGAAAGAATTTTTAATAGAAGGAAGCTCCAAGACTTCAAACGTAATAGAGTTGAGTTGCACTGATTATGAAAAGAATCGGGGTACGGATATGCTAGATACATTAATTGCGATCTATAACAAAGAAGCTGAGGCGTATAAAAAAGGAGAGGCTCGTAAATCTTTGGTTTTCTTAGATGGGAGGATTGAGAATATTATAGCGGAACTTGCCGCTGTCGAAAACCAAATTGAAGAATATAAGAGCAAGAACCAATTGATGGATATAGAGCATGACGTTCAATTCTATGTGGAACAAATGAAAGAACTACAAACAAAGTTGATAGAATTGGAGGCTCAATCCAATGTCATCAATATGATGGATGAATTCGTGAAAGATCCTGCGAATAAATATAATTTGGTACCTGTTTTATTGACCGCTCAGGAAGGGGAGAAAGGAAGTGCGTTAACTAGTTATAATGAAGTTTTGCTAGAACGTGCACGCGTAATTCAAAATTCGAGTATCAATAACCCGCTGGTCGGAACTTTGACTGAGCAAGCGGATAAGTTACGTGGAAGCGTAATAGAAACCATCGGTAATGCTCAAAAAGGAATGCAGCGGTCAATAAAGGATGTAAAAGCGAAGGAGCAGGAAATTTATAGTAAAATGAATAATTATCCGGTTGCGGAAAGACAGTTTGTAGAGTTGAAACGTAGACAGGAAATTATTCAAGGCGTTTATTTGATATTACTTCAGAAGCGAGAGGAGACCGCTCTTATTTTAGGTCAGACAAGAGATAAGGCTCGGGTGATTGATCCTGCCTATGTAAAGAGCAAGCCTGTCGGTCCTCGTAAGTTGTTTGCGCTTATTGGAATGTTGGTCTTAACATTGGTGATACCTATATCTTACTTATTTGTAAGAAGACAATCGTCTCTTCTTATCCAAGAATATAAAAAGCAAAGTAAAGATTCTAAGTAATATTTTATGAGTGTTGTTGATTTCTCGAAATTATATCCTGACAATCGTCAAGAAGGAGAAACGGTATTGCGTCAAGCGCAATTAGTGATGTTGAGAATGCTTAAGATTATTGATTATATATGTCGAAAGCATGATATTTCTTATTGGATGTGCTCGGGTACCTTATTAGGAGCGGTTCGCCATAAAGGTTTCATACCTTGGGATGATGATTTGGATATCTGCATGATTCGTGAGGATTATGAGCGTTTTGTAAAGATTGCCGTGAATGAGTTCCCTGAAGATATGATGTTGCAGACCAGAGAGACCGACCCTCATTACCATTATTTACCTTTACCCTGTAAGGTAAGAGACAAGAAAAGCTTCATATTATCTCCGGGATATGAGGATGAAGAATGCGAGAAAGGATTGTTTATAGATATATTTCCTATGGATCGTTATCATAAGCAGAAATTGCCTTTTATGTTTGAAAAAATGGTGAAGGTCTATAATACGTTTATATGCAAGAGTTTAGATGCGATATATTTCAAGGATGAGTCTATAGATAAAAAGATATTGGCTTTTTTTCATCCCGTATTCCATAAACTGGTTCTTCAATATATGAAATTTGCGAAGAAGCTTATTGATAAGAATAGGGGATTAGGTACAGACTGCCGCCTTGGTCATGGTTTCGATACCTTGTGGAAAAGATATCTTCGATTTGACGATATCTTTCCTGTGGTAGAGATAGACTTTGAGGATTCAAAGTTTTTTGCGCCTCATAGACCAGATGTATATTTAACGACATTATATGGTCCTAATTATATGACTCCACCTCCTGAGAAGCAGCGTTTGGCTGCGCAACATGCTCATGAAATAAAGCCAATTATATAAAAATATCCCTCAAAATACTGTTTAGCTATTTTGAGGGATATTTTTATATCTTGTCAAAGATTGTAGTTACTTTGTCGCTGACATTCTGCCACGTATACTCGTCAAGTGGATAGTCAACTCTGGTAAATTCTTGAGCCAGTTTTTGTTTTATGTGCTTAGATAAATCCAAAGCACTCCCTGTTTTGAAATAGTCCCCTGGATTTAGCTCAAGTAATTTATTAGCGGGTATATCACTTGCCAATATAGGTAGATGATAACTCATCGCTTCTAAAAGTACTAATGGGAAACCTTCATTATAGGAAGGTAATACAAAGAGTCTAGCATGGGAGTATAATTGCCTTAGAAATTCTCCATCCACATATCCGGGCATGATTACATTCTGTTTTTGGGCTCTTTCGCTGATCTCGGACGAATAGGAGGAGCTATGGTCTACTCCTCCAGCTAAAACGAGCTTGAAGTCATGAGGTAAAGATTGTACGTAGCTATCAATCAGATAATCAAATCCTTTCTCCTGTGTAATACGTCCAACAGCTAAAATATATTTTTGAGGTTGTAACCCAAGTTTCTCTATATAATCAGTCCTTGTCGCTAGTTGCTTGCGATATACTCCATTCGGTATATAAGTGGATTTACGCTGAATTTTATCATTGAAAAGACACATTTGCTTTTTATTGACAAAGATTACGGCTGTAGAACCATTAACAGCTATCCATTCGCTGAATTTTAATATTTTTCGGGATATGTAATTCCATTTCTTATGTTCATAGTTTGCGCTATGATACGTAAGGACAACTTTCAACCCAGCGAGTTTAAGGAGTGGTATAAACATTCCGGGACCAATGTTATGGATATGTACGATATCTGGTCTCTTAATAATACAATATATAGTGCACAAGAATGAATGGAAAAAAGGCTCAAACCCTTTTATTCGTGTAGAAGGTAGATCTATGAATCGTATGCCTTTATATACCTTTTCCGCATTTTTCTTTAAGAATGGAATCCTTCTGAATATAGAAATGTTATATTTAGAAGTCAGTTCCGGATAAAGTTGCTCACAATGCTTCTCTACGCCTCCTTGTACATTCGGAAAGCCTCTTGTCCCAAATACATAGACATTTTTCATCGCTTATTCTGATCGATAATGAGTTGATAGTTTTTGATGAGTTTTTGATAATGGCTTTCTTCTGAGAAGTTATCCATTGCGAATTTCTTCGCCTCATCCGACATTCTCGCATATTCTTCCTCTGATATAGAACAAGCCTTTGTAATCGTTTCTTTTAGGTCATCGGATGATTTTGGCTTGAATGTATATCCGGTTTTGTTTTCAATAATCAACTCTGGTATTCCTCCCAAATCACTACCAATAACAGGAGTTCCTATCATATAGGATTCAATGATTGTCATCGGGTTATTCTCATAGCATTCGGATGAGACTACAACAAAAGAGGCATTGTGAATAAGTTCCCGCAGTTCTTCTCCTTGTTTGAATCCCAGAAACTCTGCGTTTGGAGGGCATTGAGACTTTAGTTGCTCCAATAAAGGTCCGGTTCCAGCTAATTTTAATTTTATATCAGGAACTTGCTTGATCGCATTCAATAAGGTGAGGATACCTTTCTCCTCGGATATTCTTCCAAAGAAAAAGATATAATCTCCTTTTGTTGAACTGTAATCTTTTACCTTCGGGGTAAAATTATACAAATAAGTACATCTATCCTTGAATCGGTTCTCTACTTGAATATGCTTATTCATAGAGAATTTGCTGACAAATATGAATCGATTGATGTAATCGATCGGAGAATAGAATTTTGATCGGAAATAACTATCCATGCTCAACATGAAACTGTTGATGAGGCTACCTTTTGAGCATTTGTGTGTTATGCAATTGTAGTAATTCCCGGTCTTACAACGCTCACAAAAATTCCTTTTTCCATCCGTGAATGTGTATGCAGGACAGACTAAACGATAGTCGTGGACACTCATGATAATAGGAATATTGTATTTCTTGAGGACTGGTAAGATCGATACAGACATACTATTAAACATCAGATGTATATGTGCTACATCCGGTTTCTCCTTTTGGATCAACTTCTCTAATTTACGTGCGGCTTCTTTATTATAGATAAAAGCCGGTAAATTTTTTATTTTCTTGGGTAAAGAAGACTCCGATAGTTCTGGATAGTCTACAAAATACGACTCATAAGGAGAAGGTTCGTTCTTCTTATTCTTAAGACTGAATGGGATAACTGTGTGCCCATGTCTCTCGAGGAGCTGAATCGTGTTGAAAAAGACGGTTTCCGCACCTCCTTTTTTGAAAAAGTATTTATTTATCTGAAGTATTTTCATCTTGTAACTCTTTTGCATTTGGATGAACTTCATCTGTCACCCCGTTCTTCAAATCTGATAATATTAAACCTAATAGCATAAGGACAAAAAAGCCTCTATGCGTCGTAAATGTTGAGTCGGTAGTGCCTTCAATGATAAAGAAACCAATGATCATCAATACCATCGATAAGCATTTCATATTATATGTCCTTTTATGGAATTTAATTGCCTTCATAAGGATATAAGCCCAAAAAGTGATGTATAAGATAATCCCTACAATACCAAATTGGGCTAAAGAAGGGTAGTAGGTATCTGCTATAAAGTTGTAGTGGTCCTTACTCATACCCCATACTCCATCTATTCCATATTTTGAATAGATACTCGAATAATACACTCCTGAGGAGAAAGTCCCAAAACTGGCGAACCCGCTACCGAAAGGAAAGTAATCTATTAATATCTGTGGGGCGGTCGCATATAATACATACCGGGCGATCATGTCTTTGTCTACCTCGCTGGTTAATGTCTGATAGAAATAGAAATAGATTTTCTCTCTAGCGACAAATAATACTGCGACAATAGTTAGTAATATGATCGTAATATTCTTTGCGTCTAGCTTGAACTGCTTTATATTTGAGAAGTAGAACGTGATAAATGTGGCTAGAGCGAAAAATCCATAGAATTTAGATCTACCAGATATTAGTCCAATAGACAATAAAGCAACAAATGTAATCTTATCCAGATTAGTGAACTTACTGCAATACAAATAACAAAGGGAAACGCATACAACAGCCGCCGCATAATAAGCCGGATGTCCCATGAGATGGAATAAAATCCTAGGCTCTACAGCTTTCCCTAGTCCCATCAGAAGCAAGAGAAACCAAAATACAAGGCATATTGATTTCATGATGTTTTTCTGGGATTCGCTAAATCTTGGCATCATTGAGTATACGCAGAAAAAAGCGAGATAAGGCTTGATCTGGATTAACATATCTGATATTATCGCTGTTTTTGTATTACTTCCAATGTATAGGGAGTAACAAAAATAGAACAGGAAAATACCAATGGTTGTTAAAAAGCCCTTGTTGAAGTTCCAGTCAGATGTGGAAAACAGATATATACCGAATAAAACGAACAGGAATAAGGCGCAAATTTCATCTGTATAATCAAACCCGATGGCATCGTATAACAATATACCAAAAGTCAAGGTGAAAAGAAGCAGATTGAAAAAATGTTTATTAATCAAAGACTGTATCATACTTTTATAAGAGTACGTTGAGTAACTTGTACATATTTATATTATGAAACAAAGTTATGGGTTATTCTTGGAATAAACTATGTTTCATCATCCTTTTTGCATTTATTTGCTTTTTGTGGTTTGTATGAAAGTGTGTAAATTGTTGATTGATAGATTTTTTGTTCGTATCTGGTGAAAATGAAGAACTGAGATATTATTGAATTTTTTTTCTTTTAGGAAAATTATCTATATGCATATTTTTATTTTGTTTGACTTTATTTGTTTCTTGCTCAAATGAAGATTTGTTAAATTCTAATTTGGGAGTGAGAGATGGAGCATGTTTGTCTATAAATATGCAGGATACAACAGATGTTGTACCTGAGAATCTGAGAGCAATATCAAGAACTAATGAATATTGTGTGGCTAGAGGGTGTAGTGCGATACGAATTCTTTCTTCTAATATTAAAATGGCGTTTGATACTTCAACGGCTTAGTTGGTAGGCGTTCTGCCGCATACAATATATATTGTTGATACGAGGCAGGGTGAAATTGACGTTTATGAGTCTGAGGATTTTATTGTTACTTCAAATTATTCTCCAGAATGTGGTTATATGCCGACAGCTGGATTATCAGATATTGGTTATACTATAGGTAGAAGAAATGGTAAAATGATATTTTCTTCAAATACATTACATATTAAATAAGGAATATACGATAATATATGTTTCTATTTTCCATTTATATCTAATAATATTAGATGGAGATAATTATGAAAACATTGAAATGGTTTGCCTATGTATTTGCGATTGTGTTTATTGTGGGATGTGGAAAAGAAGACCCGATTCCTGATCCGACCCCAACTCTTCCTGGTAAAGGAGGGCTGAATGGGAAGATTACATTATGGATCCGGGAGAAGAGTTCAAATCTTACGGATCAATGAAAGGGATTGAGTTTTTCACTTCGTTAGAGTCATTGACTTGCGCACTGGTTGATTCTGTAGATCTTAGTCAGAATAAAGCATTAAAGATCTTGGAATGTAATTCCCATACCAATTATCTGAAGCTTCCCGAAGATTGTAAGTTAGATAGTTTGACTTGTTCTACGGTGGTTCTTGAATCGATAGATATAAATGCTTGTAAGCAATTAAAGAATTTATGCCTCAAAATAAAGACAACAGGAGTTATTCTTAATGATTTGCCGTCCTTGGAGCAGCTATCATTTATCGCATATTACTCGGATGGGGCTAGTTTCCAAAACTTAGATTTAAAGAATAATAAACGTTTGAAGCGCATTGCTTTTACGGGAGCTATTGGTTTAATGGATATTGATTTGAGTGGTTGCGAAGCATTAGAGGAATTTACTCCTACAGGTAAGAATTATGCATTGAACTTGAAAGGTTGTAAGTCTTTAAAAAGTTTGGCCGCTGATTATGCGTATTCGATTAACTTGGAAGGGTGTGTTGGCTTGGAAACGTTTGAAAGTAGACACGTTGGCAATATAGACCTATCAGATTGTATTCGTTTGAAGGAAATATTTATTGATAGTGGAGATGGTGTTTTGGATTTAAGTAAGAATCATGCTTTAGAAAGTATCACGGTATATAATATGATGATAAAAGAACTAAAAGGAAGTCTTTATCCTAATTTGCGGAATTTGACTTATCGGTCGGATGCCCAACCTTCTTCTGTTGATATCCAGAATTGTTCAGCGTTGGAATCATTGTATATAACTTCTAGCCTCCTGACCTCATTACAGTTTAAAGGTTGTACGAGCCTTGATAATATCCGGTTGGAGGGAAATGCGGGGGAAGTTGATGTTAGTGATTGTCCGAATTTGTTTTTAGATTGCTATGGATTAGCTTACTTGGATTTCAATAAAAGTATCCGAGGCCTAAAACTATATACAACTGAAAGTTTTCCGGGCTTGGATCTTAGTGGATGTGCTTCCCTTGAGCATCTGGAATTTTATAATTATAATCTTAGTGCTTTTTTACGTTTGAATGGATGTCAATCTCTTAAATACTTGAAAATTTATCATTTATATCAAGATGAGTTGTCGTTCGCTGATTGCGGAGCATTGGAAGAGGTAACAATGGAATGGGTGGGCATTAAAGAATTAGACTTGAGCGAGAAAACTAATTTAATTTATCTTCTATGTTCTAACATGGATATAGAATGTTTGGATACGAGTAATTCCCCGTTATTGGAAACCTTGAGGTGTCCATCAAATTCTCAACTTAAGATGTTGAATATAAAAGGTAATCCTAGCCTGCAAAACTTGGATTGTAGATCCTGTGCTTTGTAGTCGTTAGATTTATCTGGTAATCCTGCGTTGCAATATATTGATTGCTCATCGAACTATGTTTTATGAACAGTAGACGTGAGACCTTGCCTTTCTTTGTTTAGGTTTACTGGGCTTGATAGTGTAGAAACCGCATACGTGACCGCAAAGCAATTTTCTTCTACTACTTTAAATGTGCATCCAAATACACGCATTTTAATACAATGAACTATATGTTGTAATAGCCATAAACTTTTAAATCTTTATGGCTATTACGACCTTTTATCGGGAATTTGCGTTTTGTGGGAAAGTTGGGCAAAAAAGTAAGTTAACTTCATCGGCAAAGTAACTTAACATACTTTGCCAACGAACCTAAGATACTTGGTTGATGAAGCTAAGATATGTCTTTTCTTAAATCACTTGTCAAATTTGCCTCAGCTTCTTACGCTCGGAATAGCCCGAACCTACGTATCCCCCAAATACGGAAAAGGAAAAGAAGTGTCTCAGACACGACTACCATCATTGCTACCGTGATAGGGGCGATCATTCCGCAAACATATAGGATCGCTAATCCAGTGATGTGTACCATGGAGGTGGTCATAACTGTATAGTTCGTATATAGAGGGTGCCCCATGGCCGCCAGAAATGGATATCCTAGTAACATAGAGGGGATGGTTACGAAACAAGCGATTACAAGTATCCGGAATACTTCTAAGATATCCGGATCGGCTGTCCCATAGACAAATCTTAATACATAACTTGAGAATAAAAGTACGGTCGTTACGCAAAAGAAATTGGAGAATGTTATTCTATAGAATACTTTTTTAAAGAACAAGACATCTCTACTTTTCGCTATATGCGGAAATAAAACCCCAGTGAATGGTGTCAATAACTGATTGTACGCTTGATATAGCTTCTCTGCTGCCGAATAGTAACCCACCGCTGTGTTTCCGCAAATCAAACCCAATAGAAACGAGTTGCTTGTGGTGAACAAAGAGGTCGAGGCCCGGGAGAGAAAATAAGTGGAACTATCTTTTAAGGAGTTACTAACTTCTTCGATCGATGTGAAGTACCATTTCATCCCCATTCTGAAGTAAACAATAAAGATACTAACGATCCCGGCAAGAATAAAGCCAAAACTATAGCATATCGGTACGTATATATAATTTTCCGGTTTTCGAATGAAGATGAAAAAGGGAAGGAAACTCAATGATTTCGCTACGATATTGAATACCGTAATGTATTTCATATTCTCCATGCCTTGAAAAAACCACATAGGGAACATAACATTGCCTATGATCATACCAAAATATAGGAGATAAAAAGAAGACTCTGATTTAAACTTATTAAAACAAGTGATCAGGATGAGTAGTATGGCGAAACTGACCCCGCATAAAAAGAAACGTCCAAGCATTGTGCTATTTAGGTAAGAGTTGATTTTACCTAAATCCGTTTTATGCTCAGAGATATATTTCGTGGCTGATAGGTTAAAGCCAAAATCCGTGAACATAATGAAATATTGCATCAAGGCATAGCCGAACGTCACGAGCCCCCAGCGTTCTACACCGAGTACTCTGAAAAGAAAAGGGAATGATAATAAAGGTAATAAATAATTAACTCCTTGGAGCAATGCCAAGGAGATAAAATTTATAACCATAGGATTCTTGAGCTTCTTTTTTATTTCCATGATAATAAAGACCGGATTGAATTTCCTTATTTATTCAATGAAGTCAACGCTTCTGTTAGCTTATCATTGTCTTCCTTATTCCGGATAGCGATTCGGATATATTGTTTCCCTTCGAACCCTGCTTTAGTTCCACAGTTTTTTATCAAGATACTATTTCCCGACAATAAAGAGCTACAAAGTTCCTCCGATGTGTAAGTATCGGTTACTTCACATAAGAAATAATTTGCGGCTGAGGGAATAACCCTAAGATATGAGACGGCCTGTAGATTTTGGAAGAAACGCTCTCTTTCGTTTAAGAATTTATGGCAGGCTTTGTCGTAGTCATCACTGTATTTTATGAAAATCTGCATATAGAATTCTGCGAAGGAGTTGATATTCCAAATTGATATATCTTTTTTTAACGCTCGTATGAGATCTTTGTTTCCCGACGCTAAAAAACCTAATCGTAATCCGGGAACGCCGTATGACTTTGATATGCTCTTAATGACAATCAAATGTGGATATTTGTTTAAAAGCTCTTTATCTAACAGGGAAAGTTTATTTTCAGGATTTGCGAAATCAAGGAAAGATTCATCTATGATTAAACGAATCCCTTTTCGTTCGGACCATTCGACTAGCGCAAATATCTCATTTTTAGATAATAAATTTCCTGATGGGTTATCAGGGTTAATTATCAAAAGTTGCTCAATCGGTTTGTTATCAAAGAAAGATATAATGTCTAAAGCAGTATAAGAGAAGTCTCGGTTGCTGGGAGTATAATACACCAGCTGCTTAGGGGCCAAACGGTTCGGGTATTCCTCGAATGTTGGTAATATAACTCCTGTGGTATACTTAGAGGTCATACGCATATAACCACTGATTAACTCGGCCGCTCCGTTTCCTACGATGATTTGTTCGGAGGATATTCCCGCATAACGGGCGGCTAGTTGAGCGTTTTCTTGCATACCGGAAGGATATTCGGTAAGGAGAGTATCGAAATTGGCTTTCATTTCTTCCTTCAATCGGGTATTTGGGAAATAAGGGTTGACGAGATAGCAGAAATCCAATAACATAGGGAAACGCCAGTATCCACCGTAACGTTTGCCGTATAAAGATAATGCTTGCTTGCCTTCCGAAAATAAGGCTTCCGCATTATTTAAGTCCTGTTGGTCATCTATCTCATACCATTTTTCGGTTGTAATCGTCAAGGCCTTTAAATCCGGTCTGTCTAATAAGGATATTACCTTTAGAACTTGTTCGTAGTATTCATTATTACCGAGGGCTTTACAATAAGCTTCCAAGAACGGAATATACTTATTAGTGGAAAATTCCTTACTGAATTTATATATATTTACGGTCTTGTAATAAGACTCCTTTTGGCAAAATTGAAACGCTTTCTTTGAGATGAAGTTCAATATATTGTTATCCTCATCCAGCCGTACGACGGTACCATCCATCCAACTTTGGTATTTGGCAACTACTGCCAAATTTGGATAGGGATGGTTTATCAATTTGCTGAGAATGGAGTTCTCAAAAATTAGATCGGATTCAAGTAGAATTGTCTCGTCCTCCACCAGATAGTTTTTAGCGAGATATAGCGAGTATATATTATTTGTTTTATCATATACATTGTTCTCTACATAAAGAACAGGAGTGTTGTTTATCTTATCTCCGATAAGCTCACGTACCTTTTCTCCTTTATAACCTATCACGATAATTATACGTTTCAGAGATAGAGCTTCCAGTTGTTTAAGCATACGTTCGATTAAGGTTTGATTATGTACCTTAATCATGCATTTTGTGTTGTTTTTTGTCAACTCTTTAAGGCGTTTGCCCATGCCTGCCGCTAATATGATCGCTTGCATATCTTATTCTTTTTTAATTGTATAAACAAATACCCCTGTCGATTTTACTGTCAAAATATCAATTTGACTGTACATAACCGAGAAGGGGTTGTCTTTATAAGATGATTCTATTATCTAAAACGCTGCATATAATGTAAACCGATATCATATCCAGAATTTTGATACCTCTCTTTCTATCTTAATCTCTGGAGATTGCGCAGATAAACTATCATAAATTTTACTTGCGAATAGAATATCATGTAGACCAAGACCTATATTGTAACTTAATATCCGTTCATGGTCATTTTCTCTGCCAGCCGTTCTACCTGATAAAACGTCTTCTAGCTCGGCATATTGTTTGAATTGGGAAAAATAACGGAATCCCTTCACATGATCGGTATCATCGCCATATACCTTGTCGAAAAAGAGATCGCAATTTTGAAATCCTCTCGTATGTATCGGCACGACTAGGCATCCTTCTTTAAATAGGTCATTTTTCGGACAGATCAAGTTGCTTGCGTCTGTTATACAACTGATAATAACATCTGAGTTGGATATGAGATTCTCTATATTGTCTATGATCGAGAATGTAACATTGGGATAAGCCCCGAATCTCTCTATAAAGGAATCCGCTTGATCCTTATATTTTAATAGCTGAACTGTATGATGCGTATTTTTTTGGCTATCAAGTAAACATAACATAGTTGCTCTAGCTGTATTTCCTAAGCCGATGAAACTGTAAGTAGTGGCATCGGTCGCTTTTAATGTTTGGATAGCGAGAGTGGCGACAGCTCCTGTACGCATAGCGGTTATCCAATCTCCACCCAATAGGGCTAATAGTTCTCCCGTATTGGAATCATAGAGTAGGATATCGCTTCCTAAAGCAGGTATGCCACCTACAATACGATGAACCACCTTGATTCCAAACCTAGAGAATTCTTGGGGTAAGAGGCAGGGCATGGAAGTGAAAAAGTCATTACCTTGGGGGTGTACACTTATTTTTGCGGGTAATTGAGCCTTGTTTTTTATAGAGAAACTTTCTTTCGCCCAATCTACACAGGTCGCAGGCGTAATTCCTAAATCCTTAATATGATTTTCAGAGATAATTTTCATATTGACTTCCTTTTTTAGTTCATGCTTATGCCAAAAAAGCTTCCAAAGTTATGTATAATTCTTGAAATAGTCTTACTTTTGTATCTCTTTTAAATGCACTATAAACATAAGTAATAGATATATATGAAAATAGCGATTGTAGGTACAGGCTATGTCGGGTTGGTAACGGGTACTTGTTTTGCGGAAATGGGGACTGAGGTCTTTTGTGTGGACGTGGATAAGGTAAAGATTGAGAATCTAAAGAAAGGCATAGTTCCTATCTATGAACCGGGGCTAGACGAGATGGTGGCACGCAATTCCCAAGCTGGTCGTCTTCATTTTATGACTGATTTAAAAGAATGTTTGAATGAGGTCGAGGTACTGTTTTGTGCGGTTGGTACACCTCCCGATGAGGATGGTAGCGCAGACTTGAAGTATGTGCTTGAGGTTGCCCGTACGGTAGGACGCTATATGAATAAATATATCTTGGTTGTTACGAAAAGTACGGTTCCGGTAGGCACTGCCCAGAAAATCAAGAAAGCGATCAAGGAGGAACAAGCCTTGCGAGATGTGAGTATTGAATTTGATATCGCTTCTAATCCTGAATTCTTGAAAGAAGGTGCGGCTATCAAGGATTTTATGAGTCCAGACCGGGTTGTTGTTGGGGTTGAGTCTGATCGTGCTCAGAAGTTGATGGCGAAATTGTATCGTCCTTTTTTGTTAAATAATTTCCGTGTAATCTTCATGGATGTGCCATCTGCGGAGATGACAAAATATGCGGCGAACGCTATGTTGGCTACTCGCATCAGTTTTATGAATGATATTGCCAATTTGTGTGAGATAGTTGGGGCGGATGTTAATATGGTACGTAAAGGAATCGGTACGGATGCCCGTATAGGTAGTCGTTTCTTATATGCGGGTTGTGGATACGGTGGGTCTTGTTTTCCTAAAGACGTTAAGGCGCTTGTGAAGACCGCAGCCAACAGTGGTTACCAAATGCGTATCCTAGAAGCGGTGGAAGCCGTAAACGAGGAGCAGAAATCGATATTGTTCCGTAAATTAATGAAACATTTTAGAGGAGATATACAAGGTAAGCGAATTGCTTTATGGGGATTGGCATTTAAGCCGGAAACGGATGATATGCGAGAGGCTCCTTCGCTAGTCTTAATCAAAAAGTTGAAAGAAGCCGGATGTGTAATTTCCGCCTATGATCCGGTTGCAATGCCCGAGGCTCAAAGACGTTTACCTGTGGGGGTGATTTCATATGGTAAAGATATTTATGAGACCGTGATAGATGCAGACGCTCTGTTGCTTGTTACGGAATGGAAAGAATTTCGTATGCCCTCCTGGTCTGTTATCAAGAAATTGATGTCCACGCCTTTAATTTTAGACGGACGTAATATTTATGACAAGACAGAGTTAGAGGAAACCGGCTTTATCTATCATTGTATAGGTCGGTAAATTTTAATTATACGAGATTGTATGAATCTCCGGATAGTTACAATCATTAGAAGGTTTATAGGCACCGAAATAGGTGATGTAAATCTTCTTTTCTTTTGTATCTACAGCATAGATACAAAAACTGTTACTTGATAGGCTATCCTCTTCACGTATGACCCTGTTGTATACCACGCCTTTTTCACTTGGAGCTTGATTGGTACAAAGGATCATTTTTTGTGGAACGAGTTCCGTGCTTTCGTTTTCTAATCCAGTCACGTCAAAATAGGCGTTGCAGTGGATATGTCCACCTAGATAGCAGACAAATTCTCCTTTGCGGTCACTGAAATCTGCTTTGACATTGATGGGGTCTAGGTTGAATTGATTTGGATATACTTTTTCTAATAAGGAACGAGTACGAAAGGCTTCAATGATTTCGGGAATCATATTCCACGAATGGACATAATCCCCATCACATAAATAGGTATCGTTATTTACACTACGGCGTTGAAATGGGTAATGAGTTAAGATAATGACGCTATGATGGTCTGTCATGCCATTTTTTAATGCGGTGTTTATAAGCCAGTCTATTTGTTTCTGGGAGAAATATGCGTAAGATAAAGTATTATATTGGGATGCTGGTTGGTCTAACATATCGAGGGCGATGAAACGGATCGTACCTCCTTGAGGGTTTGCTACATCCGAATAGTAATAATTCTCGGCACTATTTCGATTCTTCGAATAATTACTGTTGGCGAATAATATTTCGTTGATCTCGTTTTTATAAAAGAAGGTACTGCCTATCTCTTCTTCGGAATTACTATCATGATTTCCTGTACAAATAAAGGTGGGGACATGATTTTCATCATAAAGGTAATGAATAAATGAGTGCATATATTCTTTCGCCTTCTTTTTCTTATCAATAGAGATAAAATCACCCGTAGCGGTTATCGCATTGATCCGCAGTTCTTGTTGATTGGCGAATTGGATGGATTGTCGTAGATTTATAGGTAACTCGTAATTATTGCTCGGAGACCAAGAGGATAAATGAGAATCCGAAATATGGACGATCTTAAAACGTTCATAACTTCCACTATCTGTTTTATTGTACATGATTTTCGCTAGTCTCTGAGCTGCGAGCTTATTGTTTTCCCAATAAAAAGGTTCATTCTCTCCGCTACGCAAGTTAAGGTTTTTCCAATCATCTTTACAGCCTACTGATAAGATCAGCAGGATAAAAAGGGCATATATTTGTAAGGCCGTGTTATTCATAACCTATGGTGTATTAGAATAACGCAAATATAAAAAATATTTTGTTATTCCTTCATTCTAAACTCTTTTTTCAACGAACACCCACTACACCCACAGCAAGGATCACTGGATTTCGGTTTCGTAAGCATTCGATAAACCTTATATGCGATATATCCGATAACCGAGATACCAATAACGCAAACTGCTATATCTTGCCACATACCTATAAATTTACCTCCTATATATAACTAAATAAAACATAGGAAAGTTCTTAGCTGAATAAACCCACAAAGAAATTCCCCGTTTGATAAACAATGAAAGAAACGATCCATGCTAGGACACAAGTATAAATGATAACGAATATACCCCATTTCCATGAGCCAGACTCGTTGACAATAGCCGATATAGTCGCTATGCACGGAAAATAAATCAAGACGAAAAGCATTAAGCTAATCGCTATGAGCGGTGTGAATACCAAATTACCTTCCGCGTTACGGTCTTGCTTCAAACGCTCCGACAGGGCTTGGCTGTCATCATCGGCATTCCCTGTGTATAATACGCTTAACGTGCTGACAACAACTTCTTTCGCCGCCATACCGGTAAGTAGGCTTACACTCATTTTCCAATCGAATCCTAAAGGAGCCAAGATCGGTTGAATCGTCTGGCCGATACGCCCGATATACGAATTTTGTTGGTGGTCGATTGCCTTCAAGCGTTCTAACTCCTCTATCGTATCTGTTTTTTCTTGAGAATCCAACTCCGTATTTTCGATCTCCGCTATCTGGCGATCAAACTGATCTCCGCTCTCCGAATGTCTGGGGAAATACCCAAGGAACCAGATGATGATAGAAGCGACCAAGATGATACCTCCCATCTTGTGCAAGTATTGTTTCGCTTTCTCCCACATATGGATCATGATGGATTTGCCGGTAGGCATCCGGTAGGGGGGGAGTTCCATTACGAAAGGAACATCCTCCTCGTTAAACAGGAAGCGTTTGAAAAGACGGGCCATGATAACTGCCAGCAAGATTCCGGATACATATAAAGCTAATAACACAAAGCTGGCGTTCTTCGGGAAAAACGCCCCGGTCAGCAATACATAAACCGGCAGGCGGGCGCTACAGCTCATCAACGGATTTACCAACATCGTTATCATCCGGCTATTACGGCTCTCTATCGTACGGGAGGCCATGATAGCAGGAACATTACAACCGAATCCCATCACTAAAGGGATGAACGACTTTCCATGCAGTCCCATCTTATGCATGATCTTATCCATGATAAAAGCCGCACGTGCCATATATCCGGAGTCTTCCATGAACGATATGAACATATACAGAATCAAGATATTCGGCAGGAACACGATAACACCTCCCACGCCACCGATGATACCATCCACGAGAAGATCCTTCAAAGGTCCTTCCGACATATGGTTGCGCACGAAATTACCGATCACCTCGACCAATGCCTCTATCCATTCCATCGGATAGCCTCCCAAACGGAAAGTGGCCTCGAACATGATCCACATGAATAGGATAAAGATAGGGAAGCCTAAGACTTTATGCGTGACGAATAGATCGATGATCTGCGTACTCGTTGCCTCTTTGATCATATTTTGTTCGTAAGTCTCACGCAACGCTCCGGAAATAAAGCCATAGCGTGCGTTCGTGAATGCGGTCTCACAATCCTCTTGCAATAACTTTTCTATTAGGGCTGTATTACGGTCTCTTTCTTGGAAGATCGTTTCGGCACCGGGCAGCGTTTTTATAAATGTCTCTATCTCCCGGTCTCCCTCTAATAGCTTGATAGATAGATAGCGCTTTGACAAGCTTTTGGGTATATCCACGCTATTTTTCAAGGTCTTCCTAACGTTGCTGATCCCTTTCTCTAAAGACTCTCCGTAATTAATATGGATATGACGGATGACAGGATCTTCTTCTTCGTATACCTTGATTACACGGTTAAACAAATCCTCTATGCCAAAGCCTGTTTTACTTACGGTCGGGATAATCGGTGCCCCGATCATTTTCGCTAAGGACTCATGATCGAATTTATTACCATGGCGTTCCAGCTCATCATACATGTTTAAGGCGATTACCATGCGAACGTCCATATCGATCAGTTGGGCGGTCAAATATAGGTTTCGCTCCAGATTGGATGCGTCGATAACATTGATCACCACGTCTGGTTGCTCTTCATTCAAATGCTTACGCACGTATAATTCTTCCGGCGTGTAAGCGGATAGGGAGTAAGTACCCGGTAAATCTACGATGCGGAATGTATAGCCATTCTGTTGGAAGGTTCCTTCCTTGGCATCTACGGTCACGCCGCTATAGTTACCCACATGCTCATGTGCTCCGGATGCGAAATTGAAAAGAGAGGTCTTTCCGCAGTTCGGATTACCAACCAAGGCTACGTTAATTGTTTTTCCTTTATGTAATGCGATGGCTTGCAATTCATTGCCGGAAGGCAGGATAAAAGAGTCTGCACTCCTGTTCGTATCTTGTACCGAGGTAGCTTGTTCCTTCTCGAAATCCGCCGCGCTAACGACTTCGATCAATGCGGCGTCCGAGCGTCGCAATGAGACATCATATCCCATTACACGATAGTGAATAGGGTCTTTGAGCGGAGCGTTTTGTATAACGATCACTTCTTTCCCTCTGATAAATCCCATCTCGATAATGCGTTTGCGGAAAGCTCCGCGACCCATTACCTTTACTATAACACCTTTATCGCCTGTGCGAAGTTCTGATAATCTCATGTCCTATTAAATGTTACGCGAAGGTAGCTTGAAAACTTCGTACCACCAATACCAACTAATAGGTATTTTTTTATTTCCATGGGTTGTTTTTCGAGTATTTTATGTATGTTTGTGCCACAAATTTCAACTTTAGACAAATGAAACTACGAATTACTTTGTTCACCACCTTATTGGTTCTTCTGTCTGCTTGTTTTACAGGCTGTAAAAAAGAATTGAAGGATTTCTCTTTTAGTTATAGTATGGAAAGTGTAGATAACTACAAACTAATGGTTCTGTTTGATAGTGACAAGACATTCCGTATCGAGGAGTATAATTATTATATGGATAATTTCGCCAAGAAACGAGATCCTAAAATTATGGAGGGGACATTGACTGACGAGGAGTTTGCTTCTTTAAAACCGATTCTGCAAAAATGTAATTTCTTTAAGATGAAAGACTCTTATGGCTTTGAGGAGGAGACGAACCGGGATTTAGGGGATATCATGTATCAGGTTTCATTTACCACGGAAGGTAAGGAGAAATTTATCTCTATCCGTAATAGCGATACCGGACAATTTTCCGCTTCTTTCGTGAAGTTGATCGGTTTTATCAATACATTCTTGAATAATCATAAGAATGACTAAACGCTTTTAGCCGGAGATGGAGAATAAACGAAACCGGGTTCTATTGTGCTTAGGCTCTAATTGGGATAAAGAGAAAAATATGGAGCGCGCGGCGGAGATGCTGCGTGCTCATTTTGTTTTTATACAGTTTTCTCAGCCAGTTTATACGGAACCGATCGATTGTCCATTATCAACTACATTTTTGAATCGAGTGGCTGTTTTGTATAGCGAGGAGAGTCCGGCGCGAATAAAGGATGTCTTGAAAGATATAGAATGCTGCATCGGCCGTAAGCCGGAAGATAAATCTTGTGGGCGTGTGCCGATAGATATTGATTTATTGCAGTGGAACGACCAAATCTTGAAAGCAGAGGACTTGACCCGTGAATATGTTCTAGATGGCATCTGCTCGCTCCTTGCCGCAGGAGAGAATGATGAATGGTGCCAATAGAAAACCAAAGGAGCCGCTGTTGCGGATCAATGCGTTGATACCTTTGCATATCAAAGAAAGAACTGGGTTGTTTCGGTCTGCGTTATAAAATCCTTTCTCTACTTTAAGCTTGAACTGGTAGGGTGCCAATAAGTCCTCATAAGTCTGTATGGGAAGGATTCGTTCGGCCCAATTACCTGTAGCCGGATCGCAAGTATTGTATGGGTCTTCCGGGCTTGGTAAACTCTTTTTCTCGATCGCTTTTTGGATATCGGGATAGGTCAAGCCTCTAGTCTGCCGGGCCCATGTCTCTACTTCTTTTGGGGAGAAAGCCGGGCAAAGTTTCGTTATGAATTGCTCTCGTAATGTATAATAGTTGGGGGATTCCAAAGATCCACTTTCGCATCCGATCATCATCTTATGTAACCGTTGTTGGACATACGGGTTGAATGGTGTAGAGGCTGTCGTGAATAGTAGATACATGGAATCGTTTATATGGATTAAATCCTTGAAGAACAAAGATAAATCATAGACATGTTCTATCAGGTCCGTAGCGATTAAAAGTTGGGGGGAGACTTTGTTCCTTGCGCACCAGTCCGCAAGAACATCTGAATCTCCATGGAGTATGGTATCGGGGCCTATTCCTATTATTTGTTTCAATAGCTGGATCGTCTCCACGGAAGATGGGTTAAGATCAATATAAATAACTTGTCCTATTCCTATGGATTTCGCCAGAATACTAAGGAAGCCGGTTCCTCCTCCATAATCGATTAGCGTGACATCGGAGATAGGGGTTTGTATCGCTTGAAGTCCTCTTTGTAGGCAATCTGCGTATATATGCATGAAATAGCTTAACGCCGGCTTTAAGTTGCCGATGTATCGCTTATTATAATCGCTGATAGGTAATTTATTATAGTCGATCGCTTTCAAACGTTCGGTTAATGTATGTAATAAATCACTTCTATTCTCTTTCATCATATATCATCTTGTATAAACGTATCCCCTGATCTTCATTAGAAAAAGCAGGGAACAATAATTGTTTTCGTTTATCTATCGCCTCTTTATCTATAGGTAGGGCCATTAATTGTTCGCAAGCCCGTATCATCTCATCCGGCGTATCGGCGATATGGCATAAAGGATCTAATCCGCTACCCGCTAGCATGAGATGATTGACAATCGTATGCCTTCCGGCGAATAAGCTGTTCAAAAGCTTTAGTTTTAGGCCGGTATCTTGAAATGTGATTAGCATATGAATTTGTGCGTTGTGGATCAATGCGTCCATACGTTCCTTACTGGGATTTGCTTCTACTTTTATATGTGGGTAAGGGGCGGCTGCCTCTCGTATCAAACGGGTCGGGTTCATGCCCGCTATTATGCAGGTATGTTTTAATTGGCTGAAAACATGCTTGGTGAGAAATAACACGGCTCGCTCATTCTCGATAACGGATAACTTGCCATGATATAAAATATAATCGGATTTTCCCGGTTTGGCCGTAATCCGGTTATTCTCGTGGAAACAAGGAACGAACTCGATCCTTTGATTGGGAAATTGTTTTCGTAAATAGTCTGCGTCTGTCGTGGATACGGCGATTATCAGATTTGCGTACTGTGCTACTTTCTGATAGGCTTGGAAGCGCATGGCCTCGATCTTGAAAAAGGCATTGCGAACCAATCCTTTGCCAGACTTTGCCAAGTGGCGATAATAATCGTGCTCGATATTGCACTCCCGGAATATCTTCATCCGGTTTCTTAAACGGGGATCGTCCATATAATAGCAGGAGTGGAGGCCCTCAAATAAGATCGGGTAATCATTTTGTAAAAGATTCTCGATCAAGCGATGATCTTTACGGCTATATACATTGTAAGGGAGCCATGTTAAATTAGCGATTACCCCGGTACGGCGTTTATAATAGAAAACCTTGTCGCAAATGCTTTCTAATTCCGGTGCGTGCGGACGTTCATATTCGAAACAATGTAATATGAGTTTCACGCCGCATGCATGCAAGGCCTCCAGTTTATAATACACATCAATGACCCCTCCGTAATTGGCGGGATAAGGTATATTGAACGATACTATGTTGAGGTATTTATCCATCTGCTTAAATCTCCTCAAATATACGCGCAAATTGGCTAGCTTGCTCTTTCCGGGAATAATTCGATAGCTTATCCCGATTGACGGGCGAGGTCGTATATCCTTTTTCCTGCCATTCCTCATAGTAATGTTTCAAGAAATCGTACACCTCGTCTACCCGGGTTGCGGCCAGTCCGGAATGGGTCTCCTTGATGGCTTCGGCGAGGTAAGCCTCGTCACTCTGTACGCATAAGATGGGTTTTTCTACCGCAAGCGATTCAAAGAACTTAGTTGTCATGAAGCCTTTTGGACCAGACGTGTCAAACTTATTCGTCAAGGAAAGCAGCACCGAGCTTTTGTTCAAGATGAGGGGAATATCGGATGCCGGTACATACTCATGGTAATCCATGAAAGATTGCACCCCATGTTGTTCGGCCTCTTGGCGGATGATGGAGCGGGACTCTTGATCGGTATACCATACAACTCGAAAAGTTTCGGGGATAATGACCTTGTCCTCCGTAAGACGGGCGATGGCCGCAAATAATAACTCCGGATTTCGGATCGCTAAACTTAACAACCGTCCGGTATAGGTAATGATAAACCGGGAGGTCTTGATTTGTTGCGGATAGAACAACTCGGGATCGAATCCGTTATAAATCAGTTTTACATTGGGATTATATTGTTTAAGTACCTCCACGTGCCAAGGCGATACGGTCGTGACACAATCCGCTACCTCCAAAGCGTTATTCCGCTTTCTAAGTAACCGTTTGCGAAATCGCTTTGTGATGAATGCGTCTAGCCATGAAAATGTATGGAATTTATGCGATATATATTCGTTGGAGGCGTATTGCTCGATAATATCTCGTAAATCCACGACGAAAGGGAGGTTGGTATGGATCGCTAACGTCTTGGCGGCGGTTAAAGGAAAGGTACGGTATGTGCTACACAATATTCCTTTGTACTGGTTGGTCTTTATTAAGGGAATACATGCGTTGATTATTTTCATGTCTTTATAACCAAACAAGATGTCTAGAAACATGACCCACATCCATTCGATATGCTTTGAGATCTTTCCTGATGCTTTGTAGTAGCGGACGCAATACACGTCCGCATACCCCGTAAGGAATTCGAATGTATTGTCTTCTATGTATTCTGTCACTACGGTAACTTCCCATCCCATGCGTGTCAAATATTTGCATAGATATCCCATTCTGGGGGCGAAAGCGGGTGGGAACATATCACATATGATAAGGAGTTTATTCATGGATTCAATCAGGGTTATAAGAATAGACGAATGACTTCAAACGCTTCCGCATAGGTACATCCTGCTTGGACGCCCCGTGCTCTTGCTAATGAATAGATAAAGTCCTTGGATAGATAATCTCTCGCTCCTTGCGATTTATAGGCTTTCAATGATTCTACCTTTGCGTCGATATGGCGCTCTTCCAGCCTTACAAAACATTGTGTATTGAATGTCAGGTTGTTCCAGATTAACTCATAACCTAATATATTCGTGTTTTTGAACGCCCGTAGACCCTCTTGGGCGATCGTCGTATGATCTTGGTGGATGTCGTGCAAGCTAGGGATGAAGACTAGGTCAAAATCGGATACTTTTTTCAGGCGTATTAACTCCTCTAATATCTCTTGTCTTGCGTATCCCAGTTTTCTTACTTCGTAATTGTATATGATTAGGTTTTCCGGTTCTATACCTAAGGTCTGGGTCGCTTGCTTGACCTCTGTCTTCAAGATATCTTTCGGAAAACCCTCGGGAACCGATTGCTGTGCGGTGGAGAAAGCCACATAGGTCACTTTTTTACCATCTTCTATCAGGCGTGAGATAGTTCCCCCCAACCCAAGTTCCCCATCATCCGTATGAGGGGCGAGGACTAAAATATTTTTACAATTAGTAATCATTCTTTCTGATTTATTTGAATACAGGGATTTTATTGTTTTCACTGCTTCGCTAATTCTTTTAATAGCTGGGCGTATAATTTACGTAAATAACTTCCGGACCCTTCTTGTACGGAGTCATTATGCCATAGTAAAACCAATTCACCTCCTACATTATTTACTTGTTCCACTAAATTCCGGCAATAGGTTAAAGCCCTGTTAAAATCCAGTCCCATATATTTCTCCTCCTCTAGGGTACAATCCATTATAATAAGCGGATGTAGTCGGAGAGGAGATAGCCGGCGGGTGATCGGATTGATCCAACGAACCGGGTAGCAAGTCCCTAACCGGAATCCGGAGACATCGGCGTACCCCATGGTGAAATCGTCCGTAACCCCAGCAGCCTCTATTTGGTCCATATCTTCCGGTTCCCGGATTGCCAAGAAATGATGACGGTTGAACCGAACATTTTTACCGATATGATCTTCCAGACCGGTTTTCTCTTTCCGGATAAGGCTGGGAGTCGTACCCGCTTGGTAGCTACTATGCAAACCAATAGTTACATTATGCTCTAAAGCACTTTTTATCAATTTACGAATATCTTTATTCCTCAAATCGTAATGAGGTTTGTCGTGCTTGGCTTTCCCCCCGTTCCGGATAAATAGGATAGGGTGACATTGTTCCTTCCCGATCAAGTCCTGAAGGATACTATTCTGGCGGAAAAACCAAGGGAAGGTATAAAACGGGTCTTTCTCAAGGGAACCGAATTTACCTTGAAAGGATTTATATAAACCTCTTCTATCTCTAATAGACCGTATCAAACCTTTCCACGAACGATATAGAGTCGGAGAATCTACGTCGTGCGTGAGGTAGATCTTCCGGATTTGCTTTTTTACCTCGGGTACACGTAACCGGGATTGGCGCAGCCAACGATGAAGCAGCATGCGATATTCATCCACGATCGGACGATGCAGGAAACCGGCCCGGTAGGGCAAGGACTCTTTACCGGGAAATCTTCCATGCTCATCCCGAAGTCCACGCCGTACCATCTCCTCGTATCTGGAAATGAGAAAATAAGTACTTGCGATGATATCGGCATGAACCACCCATGTATCTCTTATCCATTCCTCTTTCGGCGAGCCGAATAACAAGGGGATACCTTGAACCTCTTGCAAGGGGAGTTCCGGTAAGGAAGCGGGAGTCCCGTATGTTTGTCCATCAAAGAAGCCAGATGGAATGATAACGACGTTATATCGGTCGAATTTATTGGGATCAGCCGTGTACCCGATCGTTTCCACCAGTTCGCTAGGGACATCATCTCCTACAAGAAAACGTATTATATAATGTAAAGTGCGATTTTTCATACCCATTTGCTTAGTTTAATGCGTGCTCTGTCTAATAAACTCAATTTCCCCCTAGATATTGTGAAAAATGGGGTTTGGATAGCTCCGAACTCGCGGAAGAAACGTTCTACTCCGGGTAGCATAGACCCTTCGAAATCAAATACCGTCGTAAATTGAGAAACGAAATGAAGACATTCCCACAGGACGTAGCTTTGCGCTCCGGAACCTCTATAGGCCGGATTTCCTCCTCCTGCGAGATAGTAAGCCGATCGATCTTGCCATACGATGAAAGCGGCCGCATGTAAATGGCCTTGCTCGTCATAACCTCCCCATAAATCACCTTGTCCTCTTTGCCGGCAAGTGGCGATCAAGTCTTTCAGTACATTCGTGTCTTCCTTGATTCGTACATGCTGGCGATCAAATGTTTGGGCTTGTACAGCTAGGAACTCATTCAAAGGAATCCCTTTTTTTACGGATATATGGTATTTATTCTGCGCTTTCGCAATATTTCGCCGGATATTGGGGCTCATATTCTCCCATACCGCTTGATGATCCCGGATATTTTTTAATAAATAGGTATAACGTGTCGTTTGGTTATATCCCGCCCAATAAAACGGAAGCCAATCCGTAATGTCATAATTGAAATTTTGCAGGAAGTGCGGATAGCGTTTTAGTTCTTCCGTGAATTGTTTGCATAGTTCTTGACGTCGTCCTAACTCGGTCGTATATTTCGTGTCGGAGGAACTTGCGGCGAACCAAGGGCCCATCGTTTGGGTGTAAGAAGGCATTGAGACAATATCGGAATGGGGGATGTAAAGGGGGAGGGTTGCCTGTATCCTTCCCTTTTGTTCTATAAGCAAGACATCCCATTTTTTTTCTCCGCAAACCGTATCCAACCACCAGTCATGTGAGAAGATCGGTATATTTTTTTCAGTATTGCAAAGTAAACGATATTTGTCTTTATTACTCATTACAATTTTGTATAGGGGCGGGGTTTGCCCGCCCCCGCAAATTACTTGTTGGCTTTTAATGCCTCAAATATTAATTCGGATAATTCGTCTGCCAATTCGGGATTGTCCTCGACACATTGTTTTGCCGCATCACGACCCTGTCCCAATTTGGTATCATTGTAGCTGTACCATGAACCGCTCTTCTTGATGATATTCAGTTCAGAACCAAGATCGATGATCTCTCCGGAACGGGAGATACCTTGACCGAACATGATATCGAACTCTGCCTTGCGGAATGGAGGGGCCACCTTGTTTTTTATAACTTTCACACGCACTTGGTTTCCCTTGATCTCGTCACCATCTTTCAGCTTTCCAATACTACGGATATCCAAACGGACAGAAGCATAGAATTTCAATGCGTTACCACCTGTCGTCGTTTCAGGGTTTCCGAACATTACACCGATCTTATCACGCAATTGGTTGATGAAGATACAGGTCGTATTCGTCTTATTGATTGCGGCCGTCAACTTACGAAGGGCTTGCGACATTAGACGAGCTTGCAGACCCATCTTGCTGTCTCCCATATCGCCCTCAATCTCGGCTTTAGGAGTCAATGCGGCTACGGAGTCGATAACAATGATATCTACGGCGGATGAACGGATCAATTGCTCGGCTATTTCCAAGGCCTGCTCACCGTTATCCGGCTGGGAGATCCATAGGTTCTCTACATCAACGCCTAGCTTCTCGGCATAGAAACGGTCAAAAGCATGCTCCGCATCGATAAATGCGGCGATACCTCCTTTTTTCTGCGCCTCGGCGATCGCATGGATCGCTATCGTTGTCTTACCGGAAGATTCCGGACCATAGATCTCGACGATACGTCCTTTCGGATATCCACCTACGCCCAGCGCTGCGTTTAAAGCGATAGAGCCTGTCGGTATCACCTCGATATCCTCGATGCTTTCATCGCCCAGTTTCATGATCGAACCTTTTCCGTAGTTCTTCTCGATTTTATCCATTGCCGCACGTAAAGCTTTTAGCTTATCCGTGTTAGCGGCTGGTTTACCACCTTCTTCTTTCGCTTTTTCTTCGAACAAATTTTCTTCTTTTGCCATATGTGTCCCTTATAAATTAAGGATTTGATTTGCATGGTCTTTTGTCTTCACCTCTTTCGGCCCGATGATATTGGTAACAATACCTTCCTCGTTAATGATAAAGGTGGTCCGGAGAGTCCCCATGTATGAACGTCCGTACATTTTTTTCTCAGCCCACACACCAAACTGTTCTTGTAAGGCCGTGTCTGTGTCCGCTATTAAACGGAAAGGTAAGTTTTGCTTTTGTATAAAGCCTTGATGCGATTTGGCGCTATCTTTACTTACTCCGATGATCTCGAAGCCTTTCGCTTGTAAGGCTTGATAGCCGTCACGTAAGCTGCATGCTTCCGCCGTGCAACCGCTCGTATTATCTTTCGGATAAAAATAGAGCGCTACTTTTTTCCCTTTATAGTCACTCATCTTTACCTCTTTACCGTCTTGATCGGTTCCCAAAAACTCGGGAACCTTATCGCCTATTTGTATTGCCATATTACAATTCTAAGTCAATGTTAAACAATTCATGCCAAGGCAAACCTTGCTCATTTAGCTCTTTCATGAATGGGTCCGGATTGAATTCCTCCACATTCCATACACCCGGTTTCTTCCAAATGCCTTGCATAAATAATTTGGCGCCGATCATGGCGGGAACACCGGTGGTATAACTAACACCTTGCGCTCCTGTCTCTAGATAAGCGGCATGGTGGCTACAGTTGTTGTATACGTAATAAGTTAATTCCTTACCGTCCTTGATACCACGGATGCGGCAACCGATGGAAGTCTCGCCAGTATAATTCTCTCCCAGATCACCCGGGTTCGGCAGTACGGCTTTTAAGAATTGGATCGGAACGATTTCCTGCCCGTTGTAAAGGATCGGGTCGATACGAGCCATACCGATATTTTGGATGACACGTAGATGAGTCAAGTATTCCTGTCCGAAAGTCATCCAGAAACGAGCCCGTTTGAGGGTCGGGAAGTTTTTGGTCAAACTTTCCAATTCCTCGTGATACATCAAATACGATTCTTTCGGTCCTACATTCGGATAATTCAAGGCTTTATGTACGCTTAACGGATCGGTCTCCTTCCATTCCCCATCCTCGAAATATTTGCCACGTTGAGTAATCTCACGGATATTGATTTCCGGATTGAAATTGGTAGCGAATGCCTTATGGTGATCTCCTGCGTTGCAGTCTACGATATCCAGATAGTGTATCTCGTCGAAATGATGCTTTGCCGCATAGGCTGTATATACGCCGGTAACCCCCGGATCGAAACCACATCCCAAGATAGCGGTAAGACCGGCTTTCTCGAAACGATCTTTATAGGCCCATTGCCAGCTGTATTGATATTTGGCTTCATCAAGCGGTTCGTAGTTGGCCGTATCTAAATAGCTAACACCGTATTCCAGACAAGCATCCATGATATGCAAATCTTGATAAGGTAAGGCCAGATTTACCACCAAATCCGGTTTGAAGGCGTTAAACAAGGCAACAAGCTCTTGCACGTTGTCTGCGTCTACCTGTGCGGTTTGCACTTTCACGTTCTTGATATCGGCGGCGATCTTGTCGCATTTACTTTTCGTACGGCTAGCTACCATGATATCCGTGAAGACATCCGCATTCATCGCTATTTTCTTAACAGCAACGGTACTTACGCCCCCTGCACCAATAACTAATACTCTTCCCATTTACTAATAGAATTAATCTTGTTAATATACAGTTTACAAGGTTTTCAACCAATGGACAAATATACGGCTTTTCCTTGACAATCCCTATATATTTATTCATTTTAGAACGGAAGAGGGAAAAGAAAGATACAGCTAATGAATGTGAATAATGAAAATAGTCGTACTTTTGTCACATTTACTGTTTAAAGTTTGGACATGAGATTCTTAAATAATGTCGGGGGTGTTTTTATTCTGCTTTTATTAGCGTTGGGGTGTAAACCTGAGGCGAAGCGGAGCCGTGTGCTTGTGATCCAATCTTTTCGGTGGGATGATAAGAACTATCTGGAATTAAACTCAGATATCCGGAAAGAGCTGGGAAAAAATCGGGTGAATGCGGACATCCGTACGTTTTATCTCGACTGCGAGTGTTATATGGCTGAGGAGGAAGAGGAACGGATGTATAACTTTATCGATACGATCCGTCTTTGGAAGCCCGACATCATATTGGTGAATGATGATCAGGCTACCTATACGTTGATGAAATGCGGCCATCCTTTTGTAAAGAAAGTTCCGGTTGTTTTCTCTGGCGTCAATTTCCCTAATTGGGATTTGCTGGAAGAATATCCGAATGTAACAGGTAGCTGGGATAAGATTGATTATGAGGAGAACCTTCGTTTGATCGATCAGCAAATGGGAAAGTCTCGCATTTATATCAATTATGATAAGACCTCCTTAGGGCAGTTGGCTTTCCGGGAGTTGATAAAAGCGGTCGATACGAGCCGGTATGTGTTGGATTATAATCAATTGGCTTTCCAATTAAATGATCCGGACTTTAAGGTGGATTCCATGATGTTTAGAACCGAGATGAGAATGAAGGCGATACGTCCTTCGAAAAATATAATCCATTTCATGCCTTTTCGTAAAGCCAATGGGGAGTTTTTATTGAGTAATATTAATGGTACCTATCCTTATTGCGTATTTTTCAATATCCGTTATGACTATACATCCGCAGGCTTGTCTAAGATGTTCGTGACTCCTTCATTTACGGCAGTGCGGGAAATCTTTAATATAAACGTGGAAGTTCTGGGAGGCTATTTTTGCTCGAACCGCATACAAGCGGCGGAACAGGCTAGGTTGGCGGCTAAAATTCTTTCCGGTACGCCTGTCTCTTCCGTTCCGATCGTAGAGAGTCCCAAAGAGTATCTGTATGATTGGGTAGAGATGCAACGTTTAGGTATTTCAAAGGAAGAGGTCCCTACTAATGTTCATGTCATAAATATGCCTATTTCCGAACGGTATAAGATAGAGGTTTTTATCGCCTCTTCCTTGGGTGTGATCTTATTGTTGGCATTGATCGGTTATTTGTTTTATCTCTATTGGCGGGAAGCAAGACGAAGGAAAGAGGTGCTCGCTAATTTAAAGCAGGAGAAAGAGCATCTTTCTTTAGCGTTGGAAGGGGGTAATATATTCGCTTGGAAATTACAGTCTGGAACTTTCCGGTTTGACAACGAGTTCTTTAGCTATGTGAATACTTCTCCTCGGGAAATTCCTTTGGATGAGCTGTACGAGATGGTCCATCCGGACGACAGGCAGAGTTTGCGATCCTTAATTGATTTCATTTGTACGGGTACAATCTCTCATCATATCCTTCAATATCGTTGCGATTTTAACGGGAAAGGTTATCAATGGTGGGAATTTCGTTACGGAAGCTTAGAGGATGCGAATGATGGGTATGTAATCAATGGCTTATGTTTGAATATCCAAAATATCAAGGATACGGAGGAGGTATTGATCTCTGCGAGGGAAAAAGCCGAGGAGTCGGATCGGATGAAGTCGGCTTTCTTGGCGAATATGAGCCATGAGATCCGTACGCCGCTGAATGCGATTGTCGGTTTCTCGAATTTAATGAACTCGGAAGAGGTCTTGGAGCCGGAAGAGCGTGAGCAGTTCGTGAAGTTGATTAATACGAACTCCGACTTACTATTGAAACTGATCAATGATATTTTAGATCTTTCCCGTATGGAATCTGGAAAGATGAGTTTTGTTTTCGATCGCCATGATTTGAATGTCTTGATCAATGAAATCTATTGTACTTTCCAATTGATGATGCCCGAGGGGGTAGAGCTACGCATGCGTGTCCCCGAGATCCCGGTGGTTGTGGCGGTAGATCCTTATCGGCTGAAACAAGTATTGTCTAATTTTATCAATAATGCCATCAAGTTCACGACTTCGGGCTATATAGAAGTTGGATACTATTTCTGTACGAAAGGCGACTGCCTTCATATCTATGTAGAAGACACAGGTATCGGCATCCCTGAGGAGAAACAGAAGCAAGTCTTTGATCGTTTTTGCAAATTGGATGAGTTTGCGCAAGGCACCGGACTCGGACTGGCGATTTGCCAAGTGATAGCGCAGCGTTTCGGCGGTGAGATACAATTGAAGTCAGAATATGGTAAAGGTAGCCGTTTTACGCTAACTTTGCCTAAAGAACGTATAGGTTGACAAAGCATGGAACAAATAGAGGAACTTTCACGATTTATCAAGGAACATGCGTCGGATGATTTGAATCGTCTGTTGCTTTCCGCCTCTCGTTATCCGGGGATCGATATCCCTTTCGTGGTGGATCAATTAAAATCTCGGCGGCAGATCAAGGATAAACTACCTTCATGGTATCAAAACGATCGACTGGTTTTTCCGGCGAAGATAGCGGCGGAGCAATGTTCCTCGGAACAGACTGCCTTGTACAAACAGAGGTTGGTAGATCCACAGGCACATGTATGTGATTTGACTGGTGGATTGGGGATCGATAGCTATTTCTTCTCCCGAAAAGTACGGCAGGTTACCTATATCGAACGCTTTCCCGCTTATTGCGAGGCGGCTATCCATAATTTCAAGGTGCTAGACGTTGGTAACGTAACGGTATTGAATGGCGATTCTACGGAGTTAATAGATAAGATCGATGGAATAGATGTGTTTTATATCGATCCGGCTCGTAGGGGAGAGGGGAATAAGCGGGTTTTTGCGCTGCAAGATTGCGAGCCGGACTTGACAAAGTTGGTTCCTGTCTTGTTTGGTCATGCCCCTAAGGTGATCGCTAAATTATCTCCGATGGCGGATATTCATATGACGTTGGATTTACTTCCGGATGTGACAGCCATACAGGTGCTTTCGGTGAAAAATGAATGTAAGGAGCTTTTGTTTGTGTTGGAGCGAGGATCGAAAGGCAGGAGTCCTCAAATCTGTTGCGTGAATTTCACTTCGGAGGAAGAGCCGGAATTGTTTGTGTTCTCATTGGTGGAAGAACGGGAAGCTGTCGCTTCCATCCGTGGAGAAGTCAAGCGTTATTTATACGAACCGAACGCTTCCATCTTGAAGGCGGGTGCGTTTAAAGCGGTCGCCACTCGTTTTGGATTGAATAAATTGCATGTCAGCAGTCATTTATATACGTCGGATGAGGTTGTCCCTAGTTTTCCGGGACGTTCTTTTGTGGTAGACGAAGTGGTCCCCTTTACGAATAAACAATGTAAGACCTTGTCGAGGCAGATTCCCCAAGCGAATATCACAGTCCGTAATTTCCCCCTCTCGGTGGATGAGTTACGTAAGCGAACTAAAATTGTGGATGGAGGAACTATCTATCTTTTCGCTACTACTCTGGAAAATGGGGATAAGGTACTTATCAAAACTCATAAGATATAGGATACTGCATGGGCGTTGCAGTGTTACTGCATAGGTGCTGCAGCATTACTGCATAAGGGTTGCAGTACTATTGCAAGGCCTGTTGCAGTGATATCCGAAGGGATATAAAAAAAGTGTATGATGTTATCACCATACACTTTTTATGATATGAGGTTTATATTACTTCAATAGATTCGCACGCATTTCCTCAATCTTAGCTTTTGACTCACGAGCCGTATTTATGGTTGCTACCATTCCGCTTAACGGAGCGATTGTAGTTCCTAATTGCTCCAAGTCTGGATAATATTTAGCTAAGTCGGCTGTGATCTGCTGGATGATACCGATACGTTTTTCCATATTCTCGCTCAAACCGGCGGAAATAGCGTCGCCTTTAACAACCAAGCCCGGGTTTGCGTATACAATGGCATATTCTACAGCCATGCCCCCTAACAACTCAAGTTCAACGTCAGCCTTATCATTTTCCATCATAGCGTCGATCAATTTGTTTTCTTGGTCTTTCATGAATTTGCTTAACTCCTCTTTGCTGGCGTTAGCGGGAGCGGACTCTTTCATGATGTCGATAGCGAATGGAATGTCCAGATCCGTAGTCAATTTAACCAATACGTTCTCGATATCTGTAGTCGGCTTTTTCATAGCCTTCAATACGTTCAAGTCTGCGAAGTAGATACCGCAAGCACGTGCTTTCTGGGCTTGTGTGTTCAATTCGGAAACCTTGCTGACCGGCAACATAAAATCAGTATTAGCGACAGAGATCGTAACCTCGCCGGTAGATACTTTGTAAGGCAACTCCGAATCCGGCATATCTTTCAAGAAACGAGTAACCTCGTCTTTCAACTCGGCAGTAAGCAGACCTTTAGATACTTCTCCTGCGATAGCTGCTTCTTCCTCTACTTTTTGCTCAGCGGCGTCTTGTTTTTTACTGCTGTTGCAAGATACCATTCCAAATGTAATCGCTGCTATGGTTAGCAGGCTAACAAAACTCTTTTTCATGTTATTCTTTATTTTTAGATTATATATTTTGTCATTAATCGCTCCCTTTGTTTAAATACTTGCCGGGAAACTCTGCGAAGATAGATATAATTACTAATAAAGCAAAGATTCCTAACATTAATAAATTAAATGTAAAAGTAGAAAATGTATAACCGGCGAATTTTTTCTCATGACTATAGAAAGGCGCACGTCCCCAATTATTGTCCGGTTCCAGATAAATCTGCCCGATTTTAGGATAGATCCGGTTGTGAGCCTCCTTATAGAATTGGGTACTGGTTGAGTTAAGTACCAGTTCCTCAATGGCCGAGTTATGGTGCTCTTTTTTCAAGGTGTTCAACCATTCGGAGCCATGTTCTTGAATGACCTCTTTCCGTTTTTTCTCTAATAACGCCGTGAAATTATCGCTACGGGTATGCAGGGCTTTTTCCACTTTATCCATATAGCTCTCGTAACTCTCTTTGGACGTATAGGGGGCGATACGGGCGGCACGGGATAGTACGGCCAGTTCGTTGTGGATCGTCCGGGTGTTCTCTTCCCGTTTCTCCGGGATCAGGTTGAGGCTGTTTATGAGGCTGCGCACCTCGTCGGCATGGACATTCCGGTAATATTGCGCTAGGAACTTTTCTTTTTCGACCGTGAAAAATAGGCGGTTGTAGCTGTTGTTCCGGAATTGTTCCGTAACCAACGCCTCGAATGCCCAACGTGAGGGGATAACCTCACCGATAAGGGGCACTATGTTCCGGCTGGATGCGCTCCTGCTCAAATCGTCGAACTTGACAACTAAGCCGCAAAGTAAAATCTGCGGGATTAAAAGCAGCGGTATCGTTATATAGATCGCTACGATCGAGTTTAAAGATTGCGATAGTATCAAACCTGTCAGGTTGGCGAGGAATGAGGTTACCCATAGCGTGATCCACCAAGTAAGGAACATCTCGCTTCCAATGCCTATCAATAAATTTCCTACCACTATGAATAGCAAACTTTGGATCGCTGAGATACAAAGCAGGTAGAACATCTTTGACGAGAGATAACTGCCTCGGCTCAATCGCAAGAATCGTTCTCGCTTTAGGAGCGTCCGGTCCTTGATGATCTCTTCGGCGCTGATGCTTAATCCCGTGAAAGTAGCGACAATCACCGCCATGAAAATGTAGGATACCAGATTTTTGTTCGCCAGCAAAGAATACCCGTCATCGGGTACGAAGCGGGTGAGCAGGGCCACGATCACCGCCAATAAAGGAGTCTCCAGTAAGGCGATGCACAAATACTGCTTATTGGTCAGCTTGGTTTTTATGTTTCTTTCCAAGAAGATACAGAATTGCTTCCAGATCGAGGGCTTCTGCTGATGATTCGGGGGCAGGGGGGTAGGCTTAACCTCTTGGAACTTCGGGCGGGAAGCTACATATAACTCATGCCATTCTTTTGAAGTTATCTTCCGGATGTTTGTCTGGTTCCCGCTATCGTCTATCTTTTTTGCGTCGATAATGGTCAGGATTAGTTCCGGATTGATATTTCCGCAGGTGCCGCAAACACTGATATCCTGATCGGTGTAATTGGCAATCCGTTTGAAGTAGGTGATCGCCTCGATCGGGTTACCGTCGTAAATCGGGTAACCGCCGGTATCTAATAACCATAGGCGGTCGAACAGTTTATAGATCTCGGACGAAGGTTGGTGGATATTGACAACCACGAGCCGTCCCCGGTGTGTTTGTTCCTTTAACAGCATGATGACCTTCTCGGAATCGGTGGACGAGAGGCCGGAGGTAGGCTCATCCAAATAAAGGATCGCCGGCTCACGGATAAGTTCCAGTGCTATATTTAAACGTTTACGCTGCCCTCCGCTGATCGTTTTCCGGATTGGAGACCCGACGGCCAAATCCCGGATCTTGCTCAGATCCAAATCCTCCAGTATCGTATTGACACGATCCTCGATCTCCTTTTCGGTCAGGTTTGCGAAACAAAGGCGGGCGGTATACCATAGATTTTGGAATACGGTCAGCTCCTCGATCAGCAAGTCATCCTGAGGCACGAAACCGATCAATTGCTTGCATTCCGGATCACTCAGCGGATGTCCGTTCAGGCATACATTTCCCTCTCCGGGGATAATATTCCCATTTAAGATGCTTAACAAGGTCGACTTTCCAACGCCGCTTCCTCCCATGATGGCTACCAACTGGCCGGATTCAAGGTTGAAAGAGAAATTGTGCATACCGTTCTCGCTATTCTTGAAGCTGAACTCGATATCCCTCCCGGTTAATAAAATACGTTCCTTATGCTCATTCTGATTGAATACATCGAGGACATCACTATAATAAACCGGCAAGAATAGCGGGCTTTTGATTACGCTGCTGCGTTGCCAGCCATAGAAGATTCCGGAAGTAAGCGGGATATCGTTCATGAATACCCGTCCGCTGCCTTGGTAGATAAAGACCATTCGGTCGAACTGGGTCAGTCTCAACACCCGTATCTCGTCCTCCAACCCCCTTCTGTAGATATGGTTGACGTCTTTATCGCTATCATCAGCGTTGATCGTAAGTATGGAGGGGGATTTTTTACCGACAACAAAGGCGTATAGATTGTCGAAGGTATCCGTGTCGATATTAAATATCGTAGCGATCTTATGAAAAATGGCTAGATTCTCGTTCAATCCTTCATTGTTGCCATGGGCGAACTCCATGAAACGGAGAAGAAGCAATAACTGGTCTTCCGCGATCAATTTTGGCTTGAGCTGGTTGCATACGTTGATAATAACATTCTCTCTATCGATATCGAAGTCCGGATCATCGTAAACACTTTGTATCTCATCAAATAGCTCCATATATTCTTTATGGGAGCGGATACCAAAGTGACTGGTTAAGTAAGAATTGACGGCCTGACGCGCTTGGTCACTTTCTATTTTTGCCAACGAAGCAAATATAGCGAACAAGTTCAGTAGCCCATTGAGTATAGTTTCATTCATTCATCAAAGTATTGTTTCAAATGTCTTGCAAAGATAAGGTAAGTGAAACAAAAAACAGGTCGAATGTTAGACTTTTTAAGCAGTCAAGTGAATAACATGATCAATAATTGGGCAGAAATCACCCGGATGAACATGGATAACGGGTAAACCGTAGCGTAAGATACGGAAGGCTCGTCACCCTCGACGGTCGTATTGGCATAACTCAAGGCCATCGGATTGGCCATGCTTCCGCATAGCATACCTATGTTGTGGGCGTAATCTAGCTTGAAGAATTGAGAGGCGATGAACCCGACGATCAAGACCGGTACGATCGTCAATAGGAAACCGAGGCCGATCCATAACAATCCTTCGGCACGGAAGACGGTCTCGAAGAAATGAGCTCCGGAGTCGATTCCCAGTCCCGCCAGATAGATCACTATACCGAACTGCCGCATCATCAGGTTTGCGCTCTGGGTGGTATAAGTCGTTAGGTGGAAACGGGGGCCGAACGCGCCCATCAAGATTCCAACGATGATCGGTCCTCCGGCGATACCCAGCTTGATGGGGGTACTCATTCCCGGTATGGCGATTGGGATCGCCCCGATTAATACGCCCAGCGTAAGTCCTACGAATATGGCAAGCAGGTTGGGGTTATCCAGCCGTTTCAGCTCGTCTCCCAATATCTTACCCACGTTATTCACGGAATTGGCCTCGCCTACGATCGTTAGTTTATCCCCAATCTGTAGACGGAGGTCACGGGAGGCCACCAGATCGATACCCGCACGGTTTACCCGGGTGATGTTGATCCCGTATAGGTTGCGGAGCCGGAGCGAGCCTAGCTTTACCCCGTTTACCCGGTTGCGGGTTACGACGATACGGCGGGAGATCAATTGGCTGTCGATAGCGTTCCAGTCAATATCTTCCTTATTCCAGTCCGTAGTCTCTTGTTCTCCGAAAAGTACCTTGATGGATTCGACATCCGCCTTTACGGATATGATAAGCAAATGGTCTTTTTCCTTTAAGATGGTTTCAGAGGTAGGGATCGTCACCTTTCCGTTCCTCCAGAGGCGGGAGATCACGAAATGTTTCTCTGTCAATTTCATGACTTGCTGGATGCTCTTATTGTAAATAGAGGGGTTTAATACCTGAAATTCCGCTACGTTTGTTGTCGTGTCTTGCTCCTTATGCGTGCTCTGTGTCTTTTTTGCGAATAAGGACCTCAAGATGATAATAGCGAGAATTACGCCTACGACACCTAATGGATAAGCTACGGCACAGGCCAGAGCCATATCCGTTACGTTCCTCGTATTTTCCGGATCCATTTGTAAGAGCGCTTGCTGGGCGGCACCTAGGGCCGGGGTATTCGTTACGGCACCGGATAGCAACCCTACCATAACGGGGACGGAAATTCCTGTTATCCAATGAAACACCAACGTCAAAATCAGTCCTAAAGCGATCACCCCTAATCCCATCGTATTCATTTCCACCCCGCCTTTTTTTAGGGAAGAGAAGAAACCGGGACCTACCTGCAATCCCAAGGTATATACGAAAACGATAAGCCCGAAGTTCTGAGCGAAGTTCAGCATGTCCTTATTTACGGTAATGCCCAGATGCCCTGCCATAATACCGGCGAAGAATACAAAAGTGATGCCTAATGAAATGCCGAATATCTTTAGCCGCCCTAAATACACACCAACCGCCGCCACGATAGAAATGACGGCCACGGCCTGTATCATCGAGGGTTCTGTAAGCGTCTCAAGTAACCAATTCATAAGAGTTTCTTTTTTGCTTTAGAAGCGCAAAAATATATAAAACAAAGCAATTAAAAAAATTGTAGTATCTTTGCCCACGAAATAACGATGATACAGGGTGAGGGAAACGATGGTTAAATATATAAAGTGGTTGCTGCCGGTACTTTTTATTGCGTATTATAGCAGTGTCTCGCTTTTTACGCACGTCCATGTGGAGCATGGTACGACCATCGTGCATGCGCACCCTTTCAAGAAGACGGCGGACGGTACTTGCCATCATCATACCTCTTTGGCGGAGATACAGTTGTTTCATATGCTCTCATCTATTCACGTGATGGACGGGGCGATTCACCTGTTACGTTTACAATTCTATTCTTTAAAAATATCTAATCTCTCTGAGTCTCCGGTCTATCCGGATCATGTCACTTCCGTTGAGGGACTGCGATACCTGCGGGCTCCCCCAGTTGTTTGATTACATATCCAGAAATCAATATCCGTTTGTAGAGACGGGGCATGCCCGTCTCCTCGGCAATTCGTAATCATTAATATTCAAACAACTATTAATCAAGCAATGAATAAGTTCATTACACTTATACTATGCCTGTGCTGTGTCTTTACATCAGCGTGGGCAGAGGGAGACGATCATACCTCCCTGAATCCTTCCGACGCTAATATCGTAGGCCATATCCTCGATAAGAAAACAGGAGAGCATCTCTCTTTTATCAATGTCTACCTCCACGGTACGACGATCGGTACGACCACCGACGCTACCGGTCATTACTATATGAAGAATCTTCCCGAGGGAAAATACACCTTGGTCATGAAGTCTATCGGATATAAAACCGAGGAGAAGACGGTGACCCTTAAGAAAGGGAAGACATTGGAGATCAATTTCAATGCCGAGGAAGACGCTGTCTCCTTGGACGGTGTCGTCGTATCGGCAAACCGTAACGAGACGACCCGCCGTCTGGCTCCTTCTTTGGTAAATGTACTCGACTCCAAGGTGTTCGAGACTACGCACGCCACTTCCTTGGCCGACGGTCTGAACTTCCAGCCCGGCGTGCGTGTGGAGAATAACTGCCAGAATTGCGGTTTCCAACAAGTACGTATCAATGGTCTGGAAGGCCCTTATACCCAGATCTTGGTGGATAGCCGGCCGATCTTCAGCGCCCTGACCGGCGTATATGGCTTGGAGCAGATCCCGGCGAATATGATCGAGCGGGTAGAGGTGATGCGCGGAGGAGGCTCGGCCTTGTTCGGCTCGTCCGCTATCGCCGGTACGATCAATATCATCACGAAGGAACCGATGCGCAACTCTGCCCAGATTGCCCATTCGTTGACGATGATCGGGGGAAGCCGTCCGGATAATAATACGACCGTGAACGCCTCGTTGGTGACGGACGATCATAAGGCGGGTATCTACCTCTTTGGGCAGGGCCGCCACCGTGCCTCTTACGACCATGATGGCGATGGCTACTCGGAGCTGGGTAAGCTGGAGGCGAAGACCCTCGGATTCCGTTCCTACCTAAAGACCAGCAACTACTCCAAGCTCACTTTCGAGTACCATAACATCAGCGAGTTCCGGCGAGGTGGTAATTTATTGGATCTTCCGCCTCACGAGACGGATATCACCGAGCAGACCGACCACCAGATCAACGGGGGAGGCCTGAAATTCGATCTTTTCTCTCGCAACTACCATCATCGGCTGAATGTGTACACCTCCGCCCAGCATACGAAACGCCAGAGTTATTACGGTGCCGGAAAAGATCCGAACGCCTATGGTAACACGACGGACATGACCTTTATCGGTGGCGCCCAATATTCCTACGAATGGGATAAATGCCTTTTTATGCCCGCTACCTTTACGGGAGGCGCCGAATATAGCTACGATGATCTGCAAGACGAGATGCTTGGCTATCACCGTACGATCGCCCAGACCGTGCATATCGGTAGCGCCTTCGCCCAGAACGAGTGGAAGAATGACCGTTGGAGTTTCTTGATCGGTGGCCGTTTGGATAAGCATAACATGATGGATCATGTGATCTTTAGCCCTCGTGCGAACGTGCGCTTCAATCCGACGAAGGATATCAACCTGCGTATGTCGTACTCCAGCGGTTTCCGGGCCCCTCAAGCGTTCGACGAGGATTTGCATATCACCGCCGTGGGGGGCGACGTGGCGATCATCCAGATCTCTCCGGACTTGAAGGAGGAGAATTCGCAGAGCGTGAGCGCTTCCGTGGATTTTTATCATCGCTTCGGCCCGGTTCAAGTGAATTTCTTAGTGGAAGGTTTCTATACGGATTTACGGAACGTGTTTATCTTGGAGGAGATCGGCCGTGACGAGGACAATAACCTGCTGATGGAACGCCGTAATGGAAAGGGTGCCCGTGTGATGGGTATCAATCTGGAGGGTAAGATGGCCTATTCTTGGATGCAGATACAGGCGGGCGCTACTTTGCAACGGAGCCGCTACAAGGAGGCAGAGCAATGGAGCGAGAACCCGAATATCACCCCGCAGAAGAAGATGTTCCGCTCTCCGGACGTATATGGCTATTTCACCTCTACCTTCACGCCCGTGAAACGTTTCTCCGCCTCATTGACGGGAACCTATACGGGCAGCATGTTGGTGCAGCACTTGGCGGGTTACATTCCCGAGGATCGTGAGGAGAAGACTCGTGATTTCTTCGACTTGAACCTGAAGCTGTCTTACGACTTCCCGATCTTCAAGTCCGCAACCTTGCAGGTGAACGCCGGAATACAGAATATCTTCGACTCCTATCAAGATGATTTCGACAAGGGAGCGCATCGGGATGCCGGGTATATCTATGGCCCGGGAATTCCTAGAAGTTATTTCGTGGGGTGCAAGATCAGTTATTAAATACTCGGCGAGCCTTGCCGAGGGAGTTGGAAGGACTTTGAAGCATCCGGCGGCTATCGCCGGGGGATGTGGAAGACTCTTGGGATGCCCGGCGGGGGGCGCCGGAGGATCGGAAGGGAACTCAAGATGCCCGGCGGAGATCGCCGCAGAGTTCCAACCCGTTTCCAATCCTCCGGCGAGCCTCTACGGGGCTATTCCTCCACTATCCTCTCTATATAATTCGGCGGCAGGGTGGTGCGTGGTACTTTCATGCCGCCGAACCATTTATGCAAGGGCAAGTCGAAACCTGTTCCATTCATGTAATTGTAGAGGGAAACGCGAAGCCCCTCGCTGAAAAGCTCCGGATCGCAGCCGGATAGCGCCTCGAACTGTACGTCATTACGGGCGAATCCGCCAAAGGGAGGCTCCGTGACACGGCAACTGTACTCGGCGGGGTGCAACCCCACAGGGCTATGCGCTGTCATGGCGAAACGATGCCAAAATCCGGATTGAATCAGCCCAAGCTCAAACATTTGCCGGACCGTTTCTAAGGAATCTATGGTTTCTTGAGCGGTTTGGGTCGGGAAACCATACATCAAATAGGCATGGACCATGATGCCTGCCCCGGTAAAGTTGTTGGCGACCCGTGCCACTTGAGCCACTGTCACCCCTTTATTTATCAGCTTGAGGAGTCGGGGAGAGGCTACTTCCAGACCTCCCGACACGGCGATGCAGCCACTTCGTTGAAGAAGGTCGCATAGTTCCTCAGTATAGCTTTTCTCAAAACGAATATTTCCCCACCACACGACGGTTATCCCACGGCGGATAATCTCCTGCGCCATTTCCCGTAGCAAGGCGGGTGGAGCGGCCTCGTCCACGAAATGGAAGCCGATCTCGCCGGTTTGCTCGATCAAGCGCTCCATACGGTCTACCAAAGTCTTGGCTGTATTCGGCTCATATCGTTTGATGTAATCCAATGAGCCGTCACAGAAGGCGCATTTCCCCCAGTAGCAACCGTGCGCCAAGGTCAGTTTATTCCAGCGACCATCGCTCCAAAGCTTGTGCATCGGGTTGGCCATTTCCATGACGGAGATGTATTTGTCCAGCGGCAAGCCCTCGTAATCCGGGAATCCGGTCTCGCTTTGCCGGCAAGCGGGGTAAGCGGGATTATCTTGATAAACGACCCGGCTACCGTTCTCGTCCAAGGAGAAGGTGCGTACCAGTTCCTCTTTTTGGATCGCCCCGTCCAGATAGCGTAACACTTGGAAGAGTGGGTCCTCTCCATCATCTAGCAAGAGGTAATCGATGTATTTGAAGAAGCGTGTATCCGTGATGGAGCGAAGTTCCGTATTCACGAAACCACCTCCCATAAGGATCGGGATATCGGGATGTGCCTGCCGTAGCCATTGGGCGAGCCGGAGGGTACTGAATAAATTCCCCGGGAAAGGTACGCTGAAAGCGATCGCCTTGGGCTTGCTCTCGGCTATGTGCTTTTCTAATAGCGGCTGCGTCATGCGATCGATAAAGCTGAAAGGCTTTTGGAGGGCTTCCTCGATCTCGTCGAAGGAGGAGGCGCAGCGGCCTAGATGCTCGGCATATCGGCTGAAACCGAAATCCGGGTCGATCGTTTCCCGGATCAAGTCGCAGAGATCCTCCAGATACAAGGTCGCCAGATAACGGGCCTTATCCCGTAATCCCGAAGTGCCGAACGCCCATTCCAGCTCCTCCTCGTTTTGGCTCCCGCGGTCGCTTTCGGGAAGGTAATCTTGGTTACAGATGCGATAAGCGAGAGGATCGTTCTTTCCCTGAAGGAAAGCGACGACGGCGGCTATCGTGTCGATATACCGTTGCTTATTAGCCAGCAACCCCCGGACTTTAGCCGGATATTTACCTTTCCGCCGCTCGATCTCGGCGAACAGTTCCCCGAGACCCTGCGTGGAAAACAAAGCCAAGATCGTCTCGATACCCAGATCCGCCTGCCCGGCTCGCACACCCTTTGCTTTCAGATAACCTTTTAGGTAAGCCGTGGAAGGATAAGGCGTATTGATCTGCGTAAACGGAGATAAAACCAGAAGAACCGAAGCTAATCCCATATCAACTCAACTAATTTTCAATTATTCAAGCTATTGTTGATAGACTCGATATAGTCCAGAATCTCATCCCGTCCCTCTTTCTTCTCCGAGGAAGAGAGGAAGATCGGAGGAAGCTCTTCCCAAGTCTCCAGTAATTTATCCGTATAGACTTTTAGGTTCTCTTTCAAGCGTCCCTTGCTGATCTTGTCGATCTTCGTGAAGATGATAGAGAAAGGAACCCCGCTCTCACCCAGCCATTCCATAAACTCCAGATCGATCTTTTGCGCCTCGTGACGGCAGTCCAAAAGGACAAATAGGTTGGTCAGTTGCTCTCGATCGAGGATATAGTTCTCGATGATACGTTTCAATTGCTCCCGGTTCTCCTTGCCTCGTTGGGCGAAGCCATACCCCGGAAGATCTACCAGATACCACTCGTTATTGATAAGAAAATGATTGATAAGTAAAGTCTTACCCGGTGTTTGCGAAGTCATCGCCAAGCCCTTCTTGTTGGTAAGCATATTGATCAAGGAGGATTTGCCTACATTACTTCGTCCGATGAAGGCATACTCCGGCTTATTACCCTCGGGGCATTTCCTTACGTCTGTGTTGCTGATAACAAATTCTGCGCTTTTAATTTCCATAAAATATAAATTAATGAATAATGAGTATTGAATAATGGCTAGGTTTAATTCTCAATTTTCAAATTTCCATTTTCAATTGCCGAAAGCCACAGCCCGGCGAACGTGATGCCTCCGTTTACCATAAGCATCTCGTAGCCGAACGTATAGCCTACGTATTGTTTCACTAAGAAATCCGTGGCAAGGCAAATCAACGGGGAGGCTATACAGATATAGGGCACGTATTTGTCACGGGGTTTCCGCTTCGTGAAAAGCCCGAAAACAAACAGCCCCAATAGAGGACCATACGTGTACGACGCTATCATGTAGATCGCGTCGATAACGCTTCGGTTATTTACGGCCTTGAACGCCAAGATGATCAAGACGAACAAGACGGATATCATCACGTGTACCTTTAGGCGGGTACGTTTCGCCCTTTTCGCTTCCTCTCTCTGCACGCCGAGGATATCCACGCAAAAAGAGGTGGTGAGCGCTGTCAACGCCGAGTCGGCGCTACTGAAAGCCGCCGCTATGATACCGATCGTAAAGAAGATCAAGATACTCCCGCCCAAGATCCCCGAGGTACAAAACATCGGGAGGATATCGTCGTTGAGGGTTGGCAACTGGATGTTCTGCTGTGCCGCCAATGTCAGTAGCAGTACCCCCAGTGCGAGAAACAAGAAGTTGACCGGCGTGAAGGCGAAGCCATATGTGTACATGTTTTTCTGGGCATCCTTCAAGCTCTTGCAGGAGAGGTTCTTTTGCATCATGTCCTGATCCAGCCCGGTCATGACGATCGTGATAAAGATACCGCTGAAGAACTGCTTGAAGAAGTTCTGCGTACTATGCCAATCGCCGAACTCAAAGATCCGGAAATGAGGGCTTTCCACCAAGGTCTGCGCCATATCCCCGAAATCCAGTCCCATCTTGTCCTTCACCTGCCAGATGATCACGATCAACATTGCCACGAGACAAAGGGCCTGCAACGTATCTGTCCAGATGATCGTCTTGATACCGCTCCGGAACGTATATAGCCATACCAGCAGGATACTGAGGATAGCGGTCACGGCGAATGGGATGTTCCAAGCGTTGAACACGTAGGTTTGCAAGATCAAGACCACTAGATATAAGCGTGCGGCCGCCCCTACGATCTTCGAGAGCAGGAAGAATGAGGCCCCTGTCTTGTACCCCCTTCTCCCGATCCGGTCATCCAGATACGAGTAGATGGAGGTAAGCTGCAACTTATAGTATAGCGGTAGCAATACCTTGGCTATAATGATATATCCCACGAAGAAGCCTAATACAGTCTGCATATACGTCATATCGATCGCCCGCACCATGCCGGGTACCGATACGAACGTCACCCCCGATAAGGATGTCCCTACCATGCCGATAGAGACGATATACCAAGGTGATTTCCTGTCCCCGAGGAAGAATGCCTCGTTGCTGTTATTACGCCCCGTGATCCATGCTATCAGCAGCAAGACGGTGAAATAGGCAGCGATAATAAAAAGGATGATATAGCTGTTCATGTATTGCTAACTTCTTTCTTTTTCTCCACAAAGATACGGCTTTACTTTGAAATAACGGGCATATGCGTGGATTCTACCGTGATGGGTTTCTTGATGCCCTTTAGGTAGTCCATGAAAGCGTCGGTTGATATGATACCTAAATTATCGAATTCCGGGATCTCGTAGCCCTTGAATAAAGAGGCGTCGTACCCGTCTCCGCCATCGGTGATGAAAGCGTCTAGGGTCACCACGCAAGGGGTATTGTCCTCGATCTCGGTCTTTTGCCCGTCTCTCGTATAGACTATTTTCTCGATCTTATTTCCGCTTAGGGTAAGCGTGAGGTCGGAGGATTGAAGGAAACCGTTCGGATTCTTCCGTCCATCCTCCAATAGCTTCTTCAACCGCTTGCCGTCGAAACGATAGGCAACGATAGCGGAGCCGAAAGGCAAGATGTTGCCGGCACGCAGTCGGGTGATATCTCCTTTCGGGAGGGCCGCACGTATACCTCCGTAATGGTTTACGCCGATCACCGGCTGATCCTTGTAAGCGGGCATCTCTTTTTGGAAACGCTGGGCGTAAGCGGCCGTGACCAACGCCCCGATAGGCGTATAGTCGAACTTATTGATGGTACGGTCGTGGATCAAGGCCTCTTTTGCCGTGGCAAGTTTCTCGTTCAGCCGATATTTATCCATGATCTTCTCCACGGCCTCTCGCATCTCCGGGTTCTCCTCGCAGGCTACACGCACGGTATCCCCTTGGATGAAAGAGATATCCCGGTGTCCGTTGAAATCCTGTATCTGGAACAGCAGTTTCCCGATATGGGTACCGTTTACGCCGGCTTGGATGATGGGAATGTTATTGATCTTATCGAGCACCAGCTCATGCGAGTGGGCGGATATGATGGCGTCTACCTTATCGATGAACGGCAGTCCTTGGGCGTTCTCCTCGGTGATGCGGTAAGGCATTTTCATATCCGTGCCGATGTGCATCAAGAGGATAATCATATCGATCTGGTCCTCTTTCTTTAACTGGTAGACGGTTTGTATGCACACCGCTCCCAGCGGATGCGTGAACTGAAGCCCTTTCAGGTTCTCCGGCTTGGTCTTGACGTAGGTGTCCGTCGTGGTCAGTCCGATGAAGGCTATGCGCAGGGAGGAGCCATCTTTCAACTTACGCTCTACGATACGGTAGGGACTCAACCAGTTGGGGTGAGTATATCTCTTCTCTTCGGTGATATTGGCGGCCACATGGGGGATATTCAAGGCGGCGGTGTCCACTAGATAAGAAAGTCCCCAGTCGAACTCGTGGTTACCGATGGCGGACATTTCCACGTCCATCGCCTCGTACATTTCTTTGATAGGCTCGCCTTTCGTGATCTTGGAGAAATAGCTTCCGCTGAAATTATCTCCGCCTGAGACAACGATGGAATGCGGATAGCGTTGTTTCTCGTTTTGTGTCATTTGTACCAACCGGGCGGCTCCCGGCGTGATCCCGTCGGAGGCGAAAGCCCCATGAAAATCGTTGAATGAGAAAATGGCTAAAGTGTCTATCGAGCTGGACGGGGTGGCGATATCTTGTGCGAATAGGGGAGCGGTTAGTGCGCTGCCTAGCAAAATCGCTGATACGAATTGTTTTTTCAGTCCCATGGTTGTATGTATTAATAGGGACAAAAGTAGGAAAAATAACGAGATTCACCGAGGAAAACGCCCGATTCGTCGAATTCTTTTTGATCGTTTTAAACCTTCGGCCTACCTTTGTGTCATAGTAATAGCTCGTGAGAGTGAAAGCGAACCGGTTGTTCATCATAACCGGGAAATAGGTAAACATTAAGTCAAAGGGCCGCCGTCCGGATAAGATGCGGCCCTTTTGATTTATTCGGACTTGAGGTTGTTTACGGGATTGTCGTGGGTGGTACGGAATACGTTATATCCGGAAACCGCCAGTATGACGGTGAGTACCAATACGCCTCCTCCCACGAATAGATACCAGGATAGCTGGATCTTTTCCGAGAATTGTTCTTGCCATTTTTGGGAGATATAGAAAGCGATACCGCAACCAAGTAAGATGGCCGGCAATGCTATGGTGATGATATCTTTCAAGAAAATATGGAGTATGTCTTTTACCGTGGCTCCGTTAATCTTACGGATCGCCATTTCTTTCCGGCGACGGTTCACCTCGTCGTTCGTGTATCCGATCAATCCGATGAAGACGATCAGCAAGGTGACGATGCCACCGATCATGACGGAATCACGGAATTTCCGGGAGGAGGTGTATCCTTCCAGCATCTCGCTCTTGAAGGAGATCACGTTGAGTTCTTTATCCGGGATGAGTTGCCCCATTAGATCCTGTGTCTTGCGTAGGGCCTCGGAAGAAAGGCTATGGTACCGAATGACCATATGTTGGGCCGCCCCTTTCGTATAGAACATGATCTTGGCTCGCGGATCTTCTCCCGCTATGGAACCTAGGCGGAAATCCTCGAATACGCCCCGGATCGTGAAGAGAGGCATCGACTCGGACTTGGTATCGTGTCCGGTTATTTGTACCGTCTTGCCCACGGCTCCATCCTTCCAGTCGGCGAAAGGTTTCATGTATTCAATGAAATTGCGGCTCACCAGTATCTCTTGCGAGGAGGTGGTATTCTCGGTGAAGTACTGTCCTTCTACGATCGGGATTTCCAATACGTTCAGGTAATCGTTTCCTACGTCGTAGAGGTCGGCGATGTTGAATAGTTCCCGGTCGTCTCCCGGAAGATAGACGTTATTGCCCGAGGCTCCCCAGAAAGGAAGGTTATAGCAAGTCGTGATGGCGTCTACCTCGGGCAATCTCTGGGTTTCCTCGATCAGTTTGGCACGCCCCGTGGAGTCTACGGCACCGATATACACATAGGCAAGATTCTCGGGATTGTATCCCGGATGATCATTCACCATATGGTCGTATTGCTTGCCTACCACTAGCAATAAGGAGGCGAGGAAGCTGATTGCCGTGAACTGGAAGAACAAGAGTCCCAATTTCCAAAGGCGGCGTGCCTCACGGATGCTCCGGAAAACAGCCGCTACAGGAATGCGTCCTAAGAACCAGCCGGTAGCTATGCCCGTAGAGATCAGTACGACTATGACCGTGAGGCATATCGCCCACATACCCGTGGATAGGAATAACGATCGGACTCCCGTGCCGATCAGCTCCTTTATAATTCCTTGAAATCCTAGGATCAAAAGTACGACCAGCGCTAGCGCGACGGTGACGTGGGTCCCTACCTCGGACAACGCCATACCTTGGATATCCTTACCGCTCGCCCCGTAACATTTGCGTACGGCCATCTCTTTCGTGCGGTTCACGATGGAGGAGATCACGATCAATATATAGTTCATTACGGCGGTGAAGATCAATACGAAGGCGATGAACGAGAGGATCAAGGCCATACGTTTGGCCATATCGTCCTCCATATGTACGTTGAGTAGTTTGTGGAAGGTGAAGGTCAGTTCCACGCCGGCTTTCTTAAGGTCGTTTACGGGGAAATGCTTGTCGATCATCTGTCTCATTCCCGCTTCCAATTGGGCCTCTGTCGTACCCGGCGATACCTTGACGAAACTTTGGTAACGGTCGTTTCCGGTTAACATATGGGTTCCGTCCCACATGAACTTGCTGATGGAGGAAAGGGATACGATAATGTCATAACTCTGTTCGGTGTTGTCCGGTAGTTTCTTGAATACGCCGCCTATCGTGAGGGCTTGTCCCGGTGCGTCGTCAATCTCGAAGCGTTTTCCCATCACGTTACCGCCGATACGTTCGGCGATCTCGTCGGATACGAGCACGTACATGGGTTGGGAGAGAACTTGCTTAGGGTCTCCGATGAGCATGGGGCGGGGCAATACGTCGAAAAGACAACTGTCCGCTAGGATGAAGGTCGCTTTGAGCCGATGCTTGTTGTCGGACATCGTAAAAGGGGAGTTTCCCCGGAAGTACGTATAGCGTGTGGCGGCCTCGATCTCCGGTGTTTCTTGTTTCAAGAGGGGGATTACTCCGGCGGGCGTTTGCCCGTGGTCGCCCACTTCCCCGTTCATGAAAAATTTCTCATATACTCGATAGATCCGGTCTCCGTTCGAATAGAAGTTATCGTAGGTGTTCTCGAAGTGGACTTTAGCGATCAGCACCAAGCCGATGGTCAGTCCTATACCCAAGGAGATAATCTTCATTACATTGTGTTGCCCTCTCTTAAAAAGGGAGCGAATTGCGATCCCGATGTTTTTCATATTGTTATTGTATTATTTTCTGGTAAGATAAAATCAAATACCGTGCCATTGTGTTTATGTGGTTGAAAAACAGAGGGGTGAGTGGCGTACGATTGTTTATGAGTGTCCAATAATTGGACAAGGGTGTCCAAAATCTGGACACCCTTGTTTAATACCTTTTCTCAATAGAGGCTCCGGGGAAATAATGCGTGAGGATTTTCCGGTACGAATATCCTTTGGCTCCCATCACGGCGGCTCCGATCTGGCAAAGCCCTACGCCATGTCCCCATCCGGCTCCTGTCAAGATGAAGCGGGAGGGGATATCAAGGCGGATATCCTTCTTATCGACAACAAAGGCCGAGCTGTATAGATGCGTCTCGGATAATGTCCGGCGTATCTCAAGCTCTTTGCCGATGGTGAACGAACGGCGTACCCCTACGATCTTGAGTTTCGTGATGCGTCCGGACGAACCTCTTTCCAACGGTATGAGATCGATGATCGGCCCGAAATCCATACCCGTTTTCCGGTGGATCAACCTTGATAGTTCCTCCTGCGTATATTCTACCTTCCAACGGTAGAAATCCGTGGTCTCTTGATCGTAGTTGTTTAGCACTTGGCTAAGGATCTCCTTGTCCGTTGTATTACAGAAGGCTTCGGGTGAGGTACGTATCCATTGTTCCGCTTCCCGCTCGTCCGTCAAGTCGGGATAGGAGGGAATCTCGTCATCCCTCAAGGCGGTAAGATAGGAGTGGGGAACCGGTTCCCAGCAATTCTCGAATTTCTCGGTCACGCCTCCGCAGCATTTCGAGAAGCGGGCGTCGCAGATCGTATCGTTATCCATCAATACCTCTCCACGTGTCTCTTTGATCACCTCCCTGACTATCGGGTTCGATGCCCGGGTAATACCTTGGTAACGCTGGCAATGGTCGTCGGCACAGACATCGAACAGATCATGGTCCTCCCGGTCGTACCAGCGGATCAAGGTCTCGTTGTTGCGGTAACAACTTTTATAGGGCGTAACCGATCCGTTCAAGTTGAAATTCTTCTCGACCTGTGCCAAGAGCCAGCTTCGCGAGATCACGGCATGGGCTTTCAGCAACTCTTTGGAAGCGTTGGCGCTCATCTCCGAGGAGATTACGCTGGTAAGGTATTCCTCCACGTCCACTTGGTTGATCGTGACGATACCTTTATCGGTCGCCACGAGGTTCAACGCTCCCTTGAAGCGTTGATCCTCCTGTCGTTGCCAGTGAAAATCCACGCCGATCGTGACCGCCTTCAAGTCGAAAGAGGATTGCGGGCTGGTCGGCTCGAAGAATAGCTCCTGATAAAGCTTCCCATTGTACACGATCTTGCCGTTTACCCAGAGGGCACGTTGCTCGCCTATGGTGAACGTGCCGGTTTCCGTATGTACATACTCCTCGTTAAAAACAAATGAGATTGCTTTGTGGGTCATGATTCCCACATTGATTACAGGTGCTTCCATATCCTTATTCCTTTATTCTATTCTTTTTTTGCGTTCAGGGAATTAAATGTGAGGTAAGCGATCATGACAAGGTACATGACAACCGCCAGTATCTCGGCGGCATTGCTAGATGCCCATTCCTCGTTCATCAAGTTGATTCCGCCGAAACGTAAGGCTGCGCTGACCACGCCCATCAAGGCGCCGCCGGCGATAAAGCCGGAAGCCAGTAACGTACCTTTCTCCAAGCGGGCTGAGTTCAAGCTTTGGTCTTTGCTACGGCTTCCTACGTACCAACTGATCGCTCCACCGATCAAAAGCGGCGTATTCAGGTCCAAAGGGATAAACATACCCAAGGCGAATGCCAACGCCGGTATCTTGCAGAAGTTCAATACGACGGCGAGGACGGCTCCAATTGCGTATAAAGCCCAAGGTGCCCCCGAACCACTCATCAATGGCTCGATAACGGCGGCCATAGCGTTCGCTTGCGGAGCGGCCAATTGTCCGGTCGTGAAACCGTACGTCTGGTTCAATATCAAGATCACGCCTCCTACCGTAGCGGCGGAAACTAGTGTGCCTAAGAATTTCCAAGTCTCTTGCTTGGCGGGTGTGCTCCCCAGCCAATAGCCGATCTTTAAGTCGGTAATGAAACCTCCCGCCATGGAAAGCGCTGTACAAACCACGCCTCCGATAATCAGGGCGGATACCATGCCGGCCGGCCCTTTCAACCCTACGGCGACCAAGATGATGGAGGCGAGGATCAACGTCATGAGCGTCATGCCCGATACCGGGTTCGTCCCTACGATAGCGATAGCGTTTGCCGCTACGGTCGTAAACAGGAAAGCGATCACCCCGACCAGCAATAAGCCGATGGCGGCATGGAACCAATTATGAAGTACGCCGAACTGGAAGAACAGGAAGGTGACGATCAGCGATACGATGATACCGATCGTTATCACCTTCATCGACAAATCCTTTTGCGTACGTATGGTATTACTCTCCACAGCGTCTCCTTTTCCTTTCAACTCGTTCGCCGCCAAGCCTACGGCTCCCTTGATGATTCCCCAAGAGTTGATGATGCCGATCACCCCGGCGGTAGCGATACCTCCGATACCGATGTGGCGGGCGTAGGTGGTGAAGATTTGCTCGGCGCTCATGCTCCCGACGGTCGCCGTGATAGCGTCATTTCCGAACGTAAGCACGTCGGCGCTGAAAATGGCGGACATGGCGGGGATGATTACCAACCATACCAAGAATGAACCGGCGCAGATGATCAAGGAGTATTTTAATCCGATGATGTAACCCAGACCTAGTACGGCAGCGCCCGTATTGACTTTCAATACGATCTTGGCCTTCTCTGCCAGCATCTCACCGGCTCCGACGATACGGGTACTGATCGTCTCGCCCCACCAACCGAAGGTGGCGATGATGAAGTCGTACAAACCACCGATTAATCCGGCGAATATCAAGGGCTTCGCTTGGCTTCCGCCTTTCTCGCCGGAGACGAGTACTTGCGTGGTTGCCGTAGCTTCCGGGAAGGGATACTTACCGTGCATATCGGATACGAAATATTTACGGAACGGGATTAATAGCAAGATCCCGATGATACCTCCTAACAAGGAACTCATGAAAACCTCGAAGAAATTGACCGTGATCTCCGGATATTTGTCTTGCAGGATATAAAGGGCGGGCAAGGTGAAAATGGCCCCCGCTACGATCACGCCGCTACTGGCCCCGATAGACTGGATGATGACGTTCTCTCCCAAGGCGTTCTTTCGCTTGAATCCGCTGGACAACCCTACGGCGATGATTGCGATCGGGATGGCGGCCTCGAATACTTGACCGACCTTCAGGCCCAGATAAGCGGCCGCCGCGCTGAATATCACCGCCATGACCAATCCCCAAAGGACGGACCAAGGCGTAACCTCCGGATAGTGTTTGTTGGGAGACATAAGAGGCTTGTAGCTTTCCCCTTCTTTTAATTCTCGGTAGGCGTTTTCTGGCAGCCCGGTTACCTTTTCTTCATTTTCTGGTTTCACGATATTAAAATGTTAGATTATTAGTTCGTAATAGCTCCACCAAACGGGTGTTGGGTGACAAATTTATGTTTTCTGGCTGAGACATGCAAGGATTCTTTAGAATAGTTAGGGCAACCGTACCCAAATTATCTATATGAATTCTTGCCCAGTAGCGTATGAATTCTTGTTCGCATGCTGTATAATTCTACAAACCACGGCGTGATCTGTACAGACCAAGTCGTGGAATATACAAATCACGTCGTGGTCTGTACATCCCACGGCGATCATTTGGAAATAGATCAAGTAGTAAGTATGTTTGTATATGGCAAAAAGAATGTTTATTACTTGAGGACATGAACAATTATACCTAGAGCAGTTATAGTTGTACATATCAAGCAAGAGATGTGCGACTTGAATGGGATGGGGGAGAAGCCGAGTAAATAATTTGAGGTTTATCGTTAATTCGTAAATTCTTTCTATTTTTGTAGTCAAATACAGAAAGTAGATGAATCAAAGATATCCTTCAGCCTTGTTGGAAAATGCCGTGAATGAATTGGCTTCCTTGCCGGGGGTGGGGAGGAAGACAGCGCTCCGGCTAGCGCTTTATATGTTGCGCCGGGACGTCGGCTATACGGAAAACTTCGCCGCGGCCTTGGTTGCCCTCCGTCGAGACGTGAAGTACTGCAAGGTCTGCCATAATATATGTGATGATGAGGTTTGCTCTATTTGCGCCAACCCCAGCCGTGACCATTCCTTGGTTTGCGTGGTAGAGAATATCAAGGAGGTGATGGCGATAGAGAATACCGGGCAATTCCGTGGCGTATACCATGTGTTGGGCGGGATCATCTCGCCGATGGATGGTATCGGACCGAGCGACTTGCGTATCGACAGTCTGGTGCGACGTGTGGCCGAAGGTGAGGTGAAAGAGATCATCTTGGCGTTGAGCACTACCATGGAAGGCGATACGACTAACTTTTTTATTTACCGGAAGCTATCCGGTTACGATGTGAGGATCAGTGTCATCGCACGTGGCGTATCTATCGGTGATGAGATCGAGTATGCCGACGAGATCACCTTAGGACGATCCATTATCAATCGTACTGAGTTCAATCTCACCTCTTCTAATTCATAATCATAACTCATAATTAATATCCGGAATGACCTACGAAGAAACCAAGTTGTCCGTTATCATCGTTAACTATAACGTGAAGTATTTTCTGGAGCAATGCCTCTATTCTGTCCGTGCCGCCGTAACGGGGATGGACGCCGAGGTGTTCGTGGTGGATAATAACTCGACGGATGGATCTGTCGAATATCTCCGGCCTAAGTTCCCGGAAGTGGTTTTCATCGAGAATAAAGATAATCCCGGTTTCGCCAAGGCCAATAATCAGGCGATTCGCCAGTGCACCGGGGAATACGTGTTATTGCTGAATCCCGATACCGTGGTGGGAGAGGAGAGCCTCCGCAGCCTGTGCTTCCAAATGGATGAGGATCCGGAGATCGGAGCTATCGGCGTGAAGATGCTGAATGGGCACGGGGTATTCTTGCCGGAGAGCAAACGGGCTTTCCCTTCGCCTTGGGTGTCGTTCTGCAAGATATTCGGCCTTTCAAAGCTGTTTCCTAACTCTCCGGCATTCGCACGTTATAGCCTGCCGTATCTGGATAAAGAGCAGACGCATAAGGTGGAGGTGCTGGCGGGTGCGTTCATGTTGCTTCGCCATGAGGCGTTGGATAAGGTTGGCTTGTTAGATGAGTCGTTCTTCATGTATGGGGAGGATATCGATTTGTCTTATCGGATCGTGTTGGGAGGCTATAAGAACTTGTACGTGCCGGAACGGATCCTGCATTATAAGGGGGAGAGTACGAAGCATGGTGACTTGAGGTACATAAGGGCTTTTTACGGTGCCATGTTGATTTTCTATAAGAAATATTATCCGGGAGCCGGTTGGTTGATGCGGATACTGATCCGGTTAGCTGTCCTGCTGAAAGCTTGCTGGGCGATGATTTCAGCCCCTCTACGCAAGAAGGCTAAAGCGGTTAAGCATCGCCGCCTTTTGATCTTGTGCAGGGAGGATCATTTTGAGGAGGTAAAGGCCGTTTGCCTGAAAGCTATGCCGGATCTGGAATTCGTGAATCTCTGGGATTTGGACGTGGAGCGTGTGATGGATGCTATCTGTCGCAAGAACCAGATGAAAGGCTTTACGGACTACGCTTTCTGCTTCCCCGATGCCCGCTATGAGCAGATGCTCTTGTTCATGGACAAGCTCGTGAACAAGAAAGCGGTTTTCCATATATATACGAAGAAGAGTGGTCGGCTTGTTTAAGTAATCCTTGAGTAAATATGTTGTTGTCGAATGATAGAGTCCGCTTGAGGGCATTGGAACCAGAGGATCTGGAGTTGTTGTATCGTTGGGAGAATGATCCGGAGTTATGGGAAGTAGGGAATACCTTGGCTCCCTATTCCCGTTATATATTGAAGGAATATATAGCGGGTAGCGACCGGAGTATCTATGAGTCTCGCCAACTTCGCTTCATGATCGAGGAATGCGATACGGGGACTTCCGTGGGGATCGTGGACTTATTCGATTTTGAGCCGCATCCTAACCGGGCGGCTTGCGGTATTATGCTGGACCGTAGGTATCAAGGACGTGGCTTCGCTACGGAAGCGTTAAGACTATTGATGGAATACGCTTATACGTTTTTGAAGCTTCATCAACTTTATGTGCATATTCCCGTGGCGAACGAGCCTAGCAAGAAATTATTTACCCGTCTGGGATTTGTCGAGGCGGGGACGCTTAAGGACTGGATCAGGACACCGGATGGTTATTCCGATGTCTGCATAATGCAGTTAATTTAAATACGGGTCCTTCGGATATTTTGTCCAAGTTTTATAATCATTGCCTAATAATTCTACGGAATCTTTCCAATAGCCCTCCCCATCGGCAGACAGGATATTATCGGTGGTGATATGGCTTACGGCCCACGAGTTCCGTTTGATTTCATGGTTTAATTGCCCTTCGGTCCATCCGGAGTATCCCAAGAAAAACTTCACTTTCCCATCGATTGGGTGCCCGTTGAGGATGTATCGTTTCAATGCGTTGAAATCCCCGTCGAAATATAAATAATCATTGATCTTTAATGCGTCCGGAATGATATTATCCCCTAAAGAATGAATAAAGAACAAACGGTTGGGGCTGACCGGCCCCCCCAGATAAATCGGTATCTCCGGAAATTCGGCAAACTCCTTGAAAAAAGAGTTTACGATAAGATCCGTTTTTTTATTCAAGACAAATCCCATCGATCCGTGTTCCGTATGCTCTATTAATAATACGACGGAACGTTGGAAATAGGCATCTTGTAAAAAAGGCTCGGCAATCAGAATACTTCCTTGAATAGGAAGGACATCGTTATGTGTTATTTTAAATATATTTTTATAAGATGCCATGATCGTGAATGTTAGGTTGTTACTAATTCACCGACAATATAAGGCGTTTTTTAATAAGAAGCAAATGAAAAGCCCGGGATTCAAGTTAATAAACGTGAATCGACCGGGCTTATTGTTAATTTATGCTTGATGATTTTCCTCGAATAATCTCAGTCTTTCGTCCAGCAAATCATATTGGTGATCTTTTATGAAAGAGGTACAAGCCCGTAGTCCTTGTTGGTTACTGCCTGTGGTGCTTAATGATATGGCGCTTACTCCGTAATAAACCAGTTCTTCCATCAATTGTCCGCCGGTCATTCCCGGGTAACCGATCGTGAAATAGAAACCGTCGGCTATCGGTTGGTCCAGATCGTGATCATAAACGATTGTGAAACCATGATCCGTAAAAATCTTCTTTAGTTTCTCCGCACGACGTCCGTATTCTTTCACTTGCGAGACAAAGTCGAACGTACCGTCCGCGGCGGCCTTGAACATGGCGGCTAAGGCGAATTGGGCCGAGTGGCTGGTTCCGGAAGATAGGGCGTATAAGACACGGTGGATATATACCGTACCGAACGTACCGCCTCCATAACGCTGAGTCAATCCCGGATAGGAGCGATGGTAAAGTTTATTGGAGATCGCTGTCACGCCGATACGCTGTCCGGCATAGCTGAACGCTTTGGAACCGGATATCTGCATGATATAATTATCGGTATAACGGGCTACGCTCGCTTGGTAAGGAGGCTCGAAAGGACATCCGAGGTCCTTGCGGAAATCCATGGCAAAATAGGCGAGGTCCTCTATGACGATCACGTCGTATTTGTTGGCCATCTCGCCGATGATCTTCAACTCCTCATCGGTGAGGCAGAACCAAGCCGGATTGTTCGGGTTGGAATAGATCATCGCGGCAATATTGCCTTTGGAAAGATACGTTTCCAAGGCCTCACGCAATCGCTCGCCACGGTATTCGTATACGTCGAACGACTCATATTTATAGCCCATAACGGCTATTTGCTGTTTCTGCACGGGGAATCCGGGGTCGATAAACAAGATGGTGTCTTTTCCCGGCGTACATTGTCCGGCCGTAAGGAAAGAGGCGTATGTGCCCTGCATGGAACCGGTTACGGGTACGCAACACTCCGGGTCTATATCTATATTTATAAACGCCTTGATAAAGCGGGAAGCTTGCTTTTTCACTTCGGGAGTTCCGTTGATGTTCGGGTAGATAGACGCTATACCGTTACGAAGGGCTTCGATCTCAGCGTCTACGCCTACTTGAGCGGCTTTCAAGCCCGGTACGCCCATTTCCATATGGATGAACTCGGTTCCCGTTTCTTGTTCCAATTGCGTGGATATGGCAACTACCTCCCGGATAGTCGCTTTCCCAAAATCGGGAAGTCCAAAGCCATCGATAATCCGTCTGGCTGTCTGATAGTCTACAGGAGTATTTTTCATGCTAGTGTTAATTATATATGGGGGACAAAAGTATGAAATTTATCGATTTGTTCTAATTTTTTCATCCTAAACTATTGCGAATTCAAAAAAAGCACCTATCTTTGCACCGCAATTCAACGGAATAGCGATAAAGAATAACATTTTGGTCTGGTAGTTCAGCTGGTTAGAATACATGCCTGTCACGCATGGGGTCGCGGGTTCGAGTCCCGTCCAGACCGCTTTTTATTTCTCCTTCCTCTTTTTAAATTTTCCTTTAATACATATTTTAGTACGATATCATCCGGTTCGATGGATTTTGCCTGATGGCATGAGGTTGTTATATTTGGAATGTTTATCTTTGAGACCAATAAAACAGATAGCCTTATGGAGAATCTAATAAAGATCGATACCGTCGATCAATACAACAAGATGTTTGGCTTGGAGACGTTGCACCCATTGGTGAGCGTGGTAGATTTATCCAAGTCCGAGACATGGCCTACTAATTTCCGGGTTAATTATGGTATATACGGACTTTTCCTGAAAGATACGAAATGCGGGGATATTCGGTATGGGAGGCAATATTATGATTATCAAGAAGGAACCGTAGTAGGATTCGCTCCCGGGCAGGTGACGGGTATTGAGCTTAAGGATGGGACCCGGCCTTTGGCGCATGGGTTGCTTTTCCATCCGGACTTGATCCGTGGTACGGCTTTGGGACGGGACATCAAGCGTTATTCTTTCTTCTCCTATGAATCAAACGAGGCGTTACATCTCTCTGAGGAAGAGAAGGGGATCTTCGTGGATTGCCTGAGGAAAATCCAGATCGAGTTGGAGCACTCCATCGACAAGCATAGCAAACGGCTGATCGCGATGAATATCGAGTTGCTGCTCGATTATTGCCTGCGTTTTTATGACCGTCAGTTTACGACCCGTGCGGAGACGAATAAGGATGTGTTGGTGAGGTTCGAACGATTACTGGATGAATACCTGCAAAGCGATCTGTTAAGACAGGAGGGGCTACCTACTGTACGGTATTTCGCCGAGAAGATTTGTTTGTCCCCGAACTATTTCGGTGATCTGATCAAGAAAGAGACAGGGAAAACTGCCCAAGAAAATATACAAGACCGGATTATTTCCTTAGCGAAAGAATGGATAGTAGGGACAAACAAGACCGTCAGCCAAATCGCTTACGACCTAGGATTCCAATACTCCCAGCATTTCAGCCGCATATTCAAGAAGACCGTGGGGTGTACCCCGAATGAATATCGGAAATCCCAGATGTCGTAATCGGTGTTACGGGCTATTGGATGTATTTTATGACCTTGGCGGGAACACCTCCCACGATGGCATTGTCCGGTACATCTTTAGTAACTACCGAGCCGGCTCCGACTATAGCGTTCTCGCCAATGGTTACGCCGGATAGGATCGTTGCGTTCGAGCCTACCCAGACATTCTTCTTCAGAACGATCGGGGCAGGGTAGGTAGTGCTCCGGTCTTCGGGGGCGAAGCCGTGGTTGAGGGTGGCAAAGACCACGTTATGCCCGATCTGGCAACCGTCACCCAGTGTCACCCCGCCATGATCTTGAAAATGACAGCAAGCGTTGATGAAAACGTTCTTGCCTACCGTGATATTCTTTCCGAAATCTGTATAGAACGGGGGGAATACACGAAAAGACGGATCGACCGGCTTATTAAACAAGCGGGATAACAGCTCACGGATTTCCTCGGGATCGTGATATGAGCCGTTTAACTCGAATGTCATGCGCCTGGCCTCATCGCTCATCTCGTTCATAAACTGATGGATCTCGTCTCCTTTAAGAGGCTTTCCTGTTTCTACGTACTTTAAGAATTCGTTTAGTGTCATAATTGCTATTTTAATAAGTTCTACTTCTTGGTTTGTTTATCCCTTTTCGATTGCAACGGCAAAGATCGATGAAATCCAGAGAAACTTTTGTAGATGGATTACAGGTATTATGACCTAAATTACATTCACTGATTCTCCAAAGCCTTATATTTCTCGATTAGTTTCTTGACCGTGACAGCGTCTGAGACCTCTTGCTTATAGGTAGTCGGGTTATAATAGGCCTCGAGGAAACTGTCTGCACCGGACCAGGCTGTCTCGATAATTCCTTGGAAATGGCGAGACATTTCCGGATTTGAATGCTGGCGGAAATGGATCATATCATCTACCTGTTGAAGCGCTATCTGAGGTTTACGCCAAGGGCATGTAGCAACGTCGAAGCCTTTCATGGCAAAGTAAACAGCGGTCTGCTCGGCACGCTCATAATGCCAGTCGCAGATAAAAACATCTTTCGGGATCAAGTCGATCGCACGGTAGGTATTGTTCATGCTGGCTTCCCAAGCGCCGATCCCGGTAGTCTTGCCATCGATCAGGCGGTCTCCCCATATCATCAATCGTTTGCCTTGTGAGGCTAAGTGGTTTTGTATTTTAGTGACCTCACCGGCATATAACTCAGCCTTGTCATGTCCGCCGCAACGGACGCAACTATCATGTCCGATATAAAAGACCTCGTCCATCCCGGCATGGAATAATTGAGTCTCGAAAACATCCGTCAACTCGTCTACTAAAGCGAATACGATTTTATGTACTTCCGGATGGAGCGGGCAGTAACTTTTACAATAAAGCCCGTCTGAGTTGGGCCAACCCATATAGTTCTTGGTATCCACGTGTGGCGTCTCGTCGAACTCCGGATACTCACGTAATAAAGCGTAGGTAGTCTCAGCCCATGATTGATGCCCCAAGAGATTGATCTGGGGAGCGATACGTATTCCGTTATCCCGGCAAACCTTTACGATCTTTTTCACATCCTCTCGTGTGAGTGGGGTCGGATCCCTCAGTTCTGGATGGGACTCATAGGCATAATTCCAGTCTACCCGTAGAATCAACAAGTTGAAATGACTGGGAGCCAGTTCCTCTTGGACGAACTTCAAGAATAGATCCAACTTCTGCGCGGATGGAGCGGCGATGGCCAAGCCTCGTACGGGCATGATACTATCTAAACGGTTTGTCTCTGATTGGGCGGAAACTTGGGCCGAACCTATGGCCCATATAAGCAAGAATAGTCCGATAATCTTTTTCATATAGCGATATGTTTTAATGTTTAAATTTTTAATTTGATGTACGCTTTCGAAGATCATCACGCACATCGTGACAGCCCGGAGGATGTCGATGGCTATGTTACGTTGCGTAAAATCTATTGGTTGATCGCTCATAATATATTTAGACTAAAGGTGAATTTAATACAAGACAAATATAATCAATAAGAGACATATCATTACATTTGTGCCTTATAAATATGAATAATAATTAAAAATGATAGACATGATAAGACAATTGATTTATTGGGTTCTCCTGCTTTTTGTTTGTATGGGTGCCCATGCCCAATTCCGGGTGACAGCCCATCAAGAGGGTTGGGACCGGATTCCTCCGCAAGCGCAAAAAGACGGCTTTTGGTTTCAACAATCCGTTTTAGCGAATATGGATGATGATGCCGCTATGGAAGAGGTCATGCTTTTCGGGCGGGATAATGGGCATTACCCTACTTTCGACCTGTTTAAGTTTTATTACGTGATCGTGGATAATTATACGAAAGAGATCCAATATATATCGGATGAGATCTATGTGACAGATAAATATACGCTTACGGTGGAGGATCGCAATAATGACGGGATCTCCGAGTTATATATCGATTATTTCAAGGATGGGAAGTTTACGGTTGATGAGCGAGGATATAATTTGCGAACCACCCGTTGCTACGACCGTATCGAATGGAGCCCCGAGAGTGAAAAATTTAACCCCCAACAACCATGAGAAAGTATATCTATTTTATAGCGCTTATCTGTTGCGCCTTATCAGCCTCAACCTCTTACGCCCAGAAAAAGGTGATAAAAACGATGATGATCGCCGGGCAAGATGGCAGTCATTATTGGCGAGGTGCTTGCGAGGCCATGAAGCAGATCTTAGAGAACAGTGGAATGTTTAAGGTGGATTTCGTCTTTACCCCGGATTTCGGAGGAGATATAAATACCTTTAAGCCCGATTTCGCTAAATATAACTTGGTTGTTGTTAATTACGGAGGTGAAGTCTGGCCCGAGCCTGTCCAAAAAGCTTTCGAGAACTATGTAGCGGATGGTGGTGGGGTCGTGATTATCCATTCCTCCGTGGTACCTATGGCCGGTTGGAAAGCGTACAACGAGATAATCGGCATGGGAGCTTGGGAGGGTCGGAACGAGAAAGACGGCCCTTACCTGTATTGGAAAGAGGGCAAATATGTATACGATTATACACCCGGTTATGCGGGTTATCATGGCTTGCAGCATGAGACGATCCTAGAGCATCGTGCGCCGGAGCACCCTATTTTGAAAGGTCTGCCTATAAGATGGAAACATTTTAAGGACGAGATTTATACCCGCTTGCGTGGTCCGGTACGGAATGTGGAGATATTGGCTACCGCTTATGAGCGTGGACGCCATGAACCGTTGATGTGGACGGTGAAGTGGGGGAAGGGGCGTGTCTTTGTCGATTTGTTGGGGCATTGCGGCAATGACCCGAATATGATTTACTCGATGGAGTGTACGGGTTTTCAGGTAACCTTACTAAGAGGGGCTGAATGGGCAGCCACCGGGGAGGTGACGCAAGAGGTCCCACGGGATTTCCCATTGGAAGATACCTGTACGCTCCGTCCGGAATTCAAGGCTCCTTTCCATGCGACGAATTAAATGCCTTAATAAGATGGTGTCTTTCGACAGAATAATCAAATTGACAAATTGTAAAGTTAAGTCCCGGAGAATCGATTTTCCCGGGACAAAGTACAGCTCGCTCCTAAATACGCAAGAGAAAATCGGTAATCATCTGTTAAATAGATAGATGTCAAAAAATAGCCTTTCATTCTAGCGAAATTAGTTCATCGCAATTCATATCTTATGGGTTGTTTGGGCTATCGCATAGGGTTACGATGGGGAAATGATAGGGTTATGATGCCTATTCATGACAGTTCATAACCTTATTCATGACTGCTTTCGATGCCCAACGTGACTATTGGCGTTGCCTAACACGACTAGTTGCGTAGGCTTTCATGACCTATCGTGTATAAAAAGCGGCCTTTTTGAGTAAAAAGCGCCATATATAGCTATCCTCTTTCCTCTACTTGGCAATCTCTCTCAAAAGGTAGTGTTACAAGATACGCTTTATATCTATTAAAAAGACAGGATTAGATCGTATCTTTGTCATTCGTTCATTAAAGTCATTGGTTATGTCAAATCAAGAATATATCAAGATCGAGGGAGCTTATGAGAATAACTTGAAACATATCTCTCTGGATATTCCGAAGAAGCAAATCACTATATTCACCGGGGTCTCGGGTTCCGGGAAATCGTCGTTGGTATTGGATACCATTGCCGCCAGTTCACGTCGGGAGTTGAATGAGACGTTCCCCAGTTTCGTGCAGCAATACCTGCCCAAATATGGCCGTCCGCATGTAGACCGGATCGGGAATCTGCCGGTCGCTATCGTGATAGACCAGCGGAAGCCCGCTCCCAACGCCCGTTCTACGGTGGGGACTTATACGGATATCTATTCATTGCTCCGTCTCTTGTTCTCACGGGTGGGCAAACCCTTTGTCGGATATTCGGATACATTCTCCTTTAATCATCCGCAAGGCCGTTGTACCCGTTGTGACGGATTGGGGGAGATTCGTGAGCTGGACGTGCATAAGCTGGTTGATTTTGATAAATGCCTGAACGATGAGGACGTGATCCATTACGTCACCTTCCAGCCCGGCCAATGGCGATGGATACGTTATGCTTGCAGCGGCCTTTTCGATCTGGATAAGAAGATCCGGGATTATACGCCGGAGGAGTTGCGCTTATTCCTTTATTCCCCGCAAATCCGTTTGAAGAATCCTCCTGCCGACTGGCCGAAGACGGCGAAATATGAGGGCTTGGTAACCCGTATGTATCGCAGCATCATCAATTCCGAGGAAGGGAAGATCCATCAAAAGGTCTTGGAACCGATGGTTACGATGGGAATCTGCCCGGATTGCGGTGGGACCCGCTTGAACGATAAGGTACTTTCTTGCCGGATCAACGGGAGAAATATAGCCGAAGTAACTCATATGGCGATCCCCGAGATAATCGCTTGGCTTCGGGAGATTGATGACCCGTTGGCGAAAGACATGAAGCAGGCGATCGGAGGCCGGTTATCCGCCTTATTGGAGATCGGTTTGGGGTATTTGACGCTGGATCGCTCCATGGAAACCCTTTCCGGCGGGGAGGCGCAACGCTGTAAGATCGCTAAATATATCAACTCATCTCTTTCCGATATGCTTTATGTGTTGGATGAGCCGAGCGTGGGCTTGCATAGCCACGATATCCATTTATTGAAAGCCTCGGTCCGAAAGTTGCGGGATCATGGGAATACGGTCTTGCTGGTGGAACATCATAAGGAAATGATACAGATCGCCGATCATATCGTGGATATGGGGCCGGGTTCGGGTATGGAGGGCGGCCGTATCTTGTACGAGGGAGATTATGCGGGCTTACTCCGTAGCGATACCTTGACCGGCCGTATGCTAGGAGAAAATACCCCTCTGAAGGAAAGCCTCCGGATCCCGTCCGGTTGGTTTACGGTAAAGCATGCCCGTCTTCATAACTTGAAGGACGTGACGGTAGATCTTCCTATGGGAGTACTGGCGGTGATCGCCGGTGTAGCCGGTTCAGGGAAAAGCTCGTTGATGGAATGCTTCCGCCGGGATTTCCCCGAGGAGGTGATTTATATCAGCCAAAAGAATATCGGGATCAGCTTGCGTTCCACTCCGGCCACTTATCTGGGAGTTGCGGATGATATTCGTAAACTTTTCGCTAAGGAAAGTAAGGCTGGGCTTAGTATGTTCACGTTTAACGGAAAAGGCGGTTGCCCGGTTTGTGGGGGAAAAGGCGTGATCGTGTCTGATATGGCTTTTATGGATTCGATCGAGACCGTTTGTGAGGCTTGTGGAGGATTGCGTTATTCCCCGGAAGCCTTGCGGTATACAGTGGATGGTCTTACGATCGCCGAGGTGATGGACTTGACAGTCCGCAAGGCTTCCCTTCGTTTTGCGGGAACGGTGATAGCGGAGAAACTCCGTCCGCTTATGCTGGTTGGTCTGGGGTATTTGCATTTGAACCAAGCCTTATCCACATTATCGGGAGGTGAGTTGCAACGGGTGAAACTGGCGTCTTATCTAGGAACCCAAAGCAAGGTCTTTGTCTTGGATGAGCCGACGGATGGCTTGCACGTGAAAGATATCAGGCATATTATCTCCTTATTCGATTCTATGGTAGATCAAGGCAATAGTGTCTTCTTGATCGAACATAATCTGGATGTCTTGAAAGCGGCGGACTATGTGATCGAGATAGGTCCTGGAGGCGGACTAATGGGGGGTGAGATCTTGTTTAGTGGTACTCCCAAGGAGTTACTATCCTGCGAGCGTTCCGTTACGAAAGACTATCTTGTTTGATGATTATGAATATTATAGGGAAAGAGACGCAGCACGCTGCGTCTCTATGTGAATATACGTCAAAAGTGAGGTCGCTTACTCATCATACGAGATATTCCCTAATTCCTTAATCTTCGAATCTCCGACTTGATGCGTGAATAACTCAATCAATTGAGCGGGCGTTAATGTCATCTGAGGCGAGAACTCGGAGGAATCCATATAACTTAATAAGCTACGGTATAATTGGCGGGCTTCCGGGTATTCTTGTTGGGTTTCCAAGTCTGTCATACAGATTAATAACTTGCCCGGGCCGACATTGAATTCTTGGATCATCCCTAATTTATGATTACGCTCCACGTTATCGATCACCTGTACGATTGGCCTGTAATTATCCGGAAGCTGGTCCAGTATCAACGGATGGCTATTCTTTATCATCGTGAACCATTGCCAGTTTGTATGGAAATCCGTCGGGAAATGAGCGAAAACCGGATGAGAGGGATTCATTAATAATCCGAGGGTACCCGGAGAGACCGGTTTCTTTACCCATTCGCAGATGGACTTAAACATCCGGTAATTCCAGTAATCTGTCTGGAATAATCCTTCTACCGTCACGTTCTTGTAAGTCTTGGCATCCGGGAACCACAATACTTTCGCCCCGTTCGCCAATAAGTTCTCGGCCTGTTTATCCCATTTCTTAATAACATTGATATCCGTAGGGATTTGCACGTTATTATGTTCCGGATAAATCCATAACGGATAATGATTGTGATAATCCGTGCCCTCGATCGCCAGCCGTAAAGTATAGGTCTCAGCCTCTTGAATGGCAGGTAAAGCGATATTTAATGGGCCTACCTCGGCCAACGTACCTTGATTGATTTGCAGCGGTATGTTGTTTTGGGCGATTACTTGATCTTGACTATTCGTCAAGGTCCAAGTTAGATGTTTCCCTTTTAAAGTGGTAGGTGTATAGTTCGCTACCTTGATGGAGCCTTTGAGCGCCTCATTCCCAGAGTAACAGAATTTAGGTAGGAGAGCCAGTAATATGACATCATCGCAAGACTCTTTCCATTCCTTGGCGGTTATCAAGCCCTTATTATCCATAAAAGCGTCCAAGATACCGACTAACGCCGTGCCCTGTCCCGGATAATCCTGTAAATCCAATAATTGGAAGCCGGCCATTCCCGGAGTACGGAACGCCATTTCCATCTCGGCCCGGTAAAGTTGCGCCATCCATTTACCGGAAGCCTTGAAGAAATCATCCGCTTGTCCGGCCATACAGGACTCGCCCAGTCGTTTGCGGAATATCTCCAGATTCCAAGGTTTTAGTGCCCCGGTATATTTCTTGATTTCCTCATAATTCGGATAACATTGGAATTGCCCGGTCTCATGTCCGATGATAGGCAATGAACATTGTTCGATAGCGGATTCGAAATTCATGACCGAGTTTGGATAGGTATGGTTGATATAACCGCCATCCTCCGCATCTGCGAAAGAGAAGGAACCCCGGGTATGGTTGCTGAATACGTTAGCGCCGGGGACTCGACAGGTCGTGAAGTAATCGTCACCCGCCGCAGGGCCGTTGAAGCCTAGATAGTCATTCGATCCAGATGCGTATAAATGCCGTCCGTCCTCACTACGGAAACGGGCGATCATGTCTACCATCGCTTCTTGATCCCCGGAAAGCTCGTTGCCGATCGCCATCATGACGAAAGAGGCGTGATTCCCGTAAGCCTCCTGTATTTGTAATCCTTCTTTGGTGAGGAAATGGATCAAAGTGGTATCGCCCTTTTCCATCTTTCCCCAGAAAGGTAGTTCCGGTTGGAGGTAAAAACCTTCGATATCGGCCGCCTCGAAACAAGCTTTAGGAGGACACCATGAATGGAAACGGCAATGATTGATACCGTATTCCTTGGCGATGCGGAAATAGCGTCTCCATGCTGCGGTATCCATCGGTACATGGCCTGTAAGCGGAAATACGCAAGCATCGTGTTTTCCACGAAGGAAGGTGGTCAATCCGTTGATGTTGAATTGTGTTCCTTCTGCTTTGAAATCTCTTAATCCGAAAGTAGTACTTTGGCTATCTTGGATATTCTCTCCTTGGATGTTCGCGGTCAAGCGATACAGGGTAGGGGAGAACTCGCTCCATTCCAAGGCGTCATCACCCATCGGTATTTGGAATATGATCTCGTCTTGTTGAACTACGATATTCTTATTGAATTTGATATGGTGCTCTAAGCCTGTGTTGAAAGCCTCCATCTCTATTTGAACGGCGGCTACGATCATTTGCTCGAATGGATTTGAAAGCTTTATTTTTACGTCCACCGTTTTTTGATCCGCATGTGGATATACTTGTATCCGGCGGATATGGAATTGTGGACGGGCTTCCAATTTCAGGTCTCCGATAATACCGTTCCAGTTTGTCTGCGTGGATTCCGTATAAGCGTGTGAATTGTCCAATAATTGGGGCGGAACGCTCAAACCGTTATCGACTAGAATAGTCAAGTGATGCTTCCCAGCCCGGAGATATGTGGACAGATCGTATTCTTGAGGGGTGGAAATATGGTCGGATGAACCGACATATATGCTATCTACCCATATTTGGGTCGGTTTTGTTCGCTCCAAGATTAACCAAATGCTCTTGCCTTCCCAGTTCTCCGGAATCGTGATCTCTTTCTGATACCAAGCCTTACCTTGATAGCGGAAGGGCCTAGACAAATGAGTTGTCTCCTCCTTATCATTGTTAGGGTATCCTTTTTGGTTGGTGTCCGTGGTACCCGGTAATTGAACTTGCTCGGTGACATCTGTTGAATCCAATCGTAATTCCCAGCAACCGGCAAGCGATAATTCCTCTCTACTCTCTTTGGGAGTTTGGCATGCGAATAGCATGAGCATAAGTGGAATACTCCAAAATCTCTTCATGGTAATGTTTTTACTCTAAATATGGTTTACTTAATTAATAGTGTACAAAGGTAGTATTTTTGGCCTTTTTATTAAGGAGAAGATATGAAAAAAGAAGAAGATTTTGTTATGGGCCTGTCCATCTACATGGCTTGTCTGCGTGAGAAAAAACGGTATTCCACGGCGAAGAGTTATCAAGATGCCTTGAACTCGTTCAAGTGCTTTTGCGGTATGGAGGCGATTCCTTATGCCTATATTAATAGGAACAGGCTTTTGTGCTATCAGTCATGGTTGTTGGACAAGGGCCGTTCGTTGAATACGGTGTCTACCTATATGCGTCGGATTCGTCACATTTATAACTTGGCCGTGGAGGCGAACGAGGCTCCCTTTGTACCCAACCTGTTCAAAGATGTCTTCACGGGCGTTGAAAGCAAGCGGAAGAAGGCGTTGCCGCGAGAGATGCTGGAGCGTATGTTTAACGCCCCGTTGGAGGATCCGTCCTTGCGGCGTGTACAGTTGACCGTTCGGTTGATGTTCGCGTTCAGCGGGATAGCGTTTGTGGATCTCACGCATTTGAAATGGGAGAATATCCGGGATGGGATATTGCAGTATCACCGACAAAAGAGCGGGTCTCTCATACAGCTGGAGATTCCCTCCGGGGCGTTGCGGCTGTTGGATGAGTTGTCCGCTTGTACGGCAAAGGAATCCTTTTATTTATTTCCTTTTTTGAGTGGAAGGAGAACCGGTGAGGCGGCCTACAAAGAATATAACAGGACCTTGTCCCGCTTTAACCGTGACTTGAAGTTGTTGGCGAGATCGACAGGCGTTACGCTTCCAGTCACCTCATATACGATCCGTCATTCATTCGCCTCGTTCTTGAAGGAACAAGATGTATCGATCGAGGTTATCAGTGAGTTGTTGGGGCATAAGTCTATTAAGACAACACAGATCTATTTGAAGAGCTTCTCGTTGGAACGTTTGTCGACAGTGAACCGGAATTGTTTTGAGAGCGTGTGTAAACCGATACCCAAAGTGGGGTAAGAGGCTTGCTACTCGGGAAGTAGCGTATTCTTTCACGGCGCAAAAGTAATAAAAAATAACAAATAACAAGCAATCATAAGGCTTAGTTTGTTCATTAGTTTGTGCTCCGACCTTGATTCTCCTTAAATCTTCGTTCTTATTCCTAGTGCATAGACATGGCAATAGAGACGAAATGATCTCGTATTTCCTACATCATCACGTCCCTCCTAAAAATCGAACATACATTCTTGTAGAGACGGGGCGTGCCCCGTCTCATCCCCTCAAAATGGTATTCTAAATTACTGTCAGACGGTGGGAGACGGAGCACGCTCCGTCTCTACAACTGGGTAATAACCATTTTCCAACCTTTTAAGCTACTTCCCGAGTAGCTTAATATTTCAAGCGATGGTGATTTTCAGAAAAGCCATTTTTAAAGACATAAAGTGTTGTTTATCAGGAGTAAATATGGTTCTCTTGGTAGGGCTTTGAATTGTCGTGAGGCTTGAGTGGAGATCCTGCTATAATCTTAGGAAAAGATAATCATAATGATGAATGTTTTGAGAGACGGTCGCTCGGAGAGGGGTACGGCGCGGGTTGGCAAGCGTCATGACCTGAAGACTGTACGCTGGTACGTGCTCACGCTTCCTACTACGGGTGTGGCACGACGCGACAGGATCAGCCCCGCTAAAAGCTTGGATGCCGAGCTTTCCCGGCGCAAGCGTCGTGGGGAGACGTTGTTCGAGTATTTCGCCCCCTCCTATGTGGAGGTGAGGAAGGTGGACGGAAAGATGGTCAACACGAAACGACCCCTGCTGTTCAACTACGTGTTTGTCCGGTCCTCGGTTGAGGAGATCTTCCAGATGAAGCGCACGCTTCCCCTATACAATTTCCTTCCCCGGGTCTCTTCCGGAGGCATGACTCATTTCCCTTATCTGTCGGATGACGAGATGGGGAATTTACGTTGGGTGGCGGAATCTTATTCCAACGAGCTTCCGGTGTACGTACCGGACAGCGACCGCTTGCTGAAGGGCGACCGTGTGCGTATCACGTCCGGTTATTTTACCGGTATGGAGGCGGAGGTGGTGATCCAGCCGGGTGGCGGTCATAAAGATGTGATGGCTCGTATCCTCGATTGCATGTGGGTCCCCTTGTTGGAGGTGAAGCCGGGCGAGTACGAGCTGATCGAGCTGAACACCAAGGGCAAGCACGTCTATACCCATCTGGACAACGACCGCCTGCGGGAAGGCTTGCACGATGCCTTGGGACGTTACCATGCCTCCGGCAACGTATCAGAGGAGGATACTCGTTTGGCCCGTGAGGTGTTGAGATCCTACGGTTCGCTCCGTGCGGAGACGGACGTGATGCGTTGCAAGATCTACTCATTGCTTCTTTCTGCCTACAAGTTGTTGGGCGATGAGGAGGAGTTCACACGTTTGCATGACACGATGCGTGGTATGCTCCCGGTGGTGAAAGCTCCGCAATCCCGTGCCTTGTTGCTGGTGACGCTCTACGGTTGCACGGACAGCGCCCTTTACCGGCAGATGGCGCATGAGGTGGTGGATCCGTGGCGGGGTGAGTCCTCGCCCAAGAAAAGCAAGTTATCCTTGATCCGCCGGTTGGACGATTACGACGGGTGGCTCAACCATGAAATAAGTTAACAGTAGACAAGTGACAGTTGACAGTTTAAATCATAAATCATAAATCAAAAAGAAATGTCTTCCCTTCCTTCCGGCGTTCGTTTGGTGCGGTTGCTGAACGAGCATTTAAATGATATCATGAACCGCGAGCGTGCGAACCAAAACTCGATTCACCTGTATTGCACGGGTCCTTACTGGGTGGCATTTGAGCGCTCGGCCTATCAGTTGCGCCATGTGTTCCCGGACAGCGAGATTACGCCAATGCGTTTGCTCGGCTACCCTTTTCCTGTGGTGATGGTGTCCGTTACGGATCGTTCGCTCCGCTCGTATGCCCGCAAGCACATCTTGCGAAGAGACGACATAGATTACAAATTATTAACAGCATCCCAACTCTCCCATGAGGACTACCAAGCGTGGCATGCCGGCGAGGTGAAGGGGTTGCCTTCATTAAGTGAGATCGTATGAGTGAGGTGCAAATTCTATTATTGTTATTACTGTCCGGATATCTGATCTCCGTGTCTTTGGGCATGGTGATCATCCCGAGGATCTTGGTGATCTCCCACAAGAAAAGACTGTATGATGTCCCGGATTCTCGAAAGGTACACACGACCCCGGTTCCCCGCTTGGGTGGCCTGTCGTTTTTTCCCGTGGTCTTGATGTCGTTTGCCTTGGTGATAGGCTTTCGCCTTTATCTGTGGCCCTCGGATCTGTCTAGCTTCTCGATCGAGATGCTCCATGAGTATCTTTTCTTGTTCGTGGGCATGACACTTCTTTATCTGGTGGGTGTCTGCGATGACTTGGTCGGGGTGGGTTACCGCTACAAGTTCATCGTACAAGTCGTGTCGGCCCTCCTGCTGGTGTTGTCCGGCAATTGGCTCGATACGCTGGGAGGCCTATTCGGGATCTATTCGGTCCCGGCCTTGCTGGGTGTGCCAGTCACGGTTTTCGCCGTGGTTTATGTGACAAACGCTATCAACCTGATTGACGGGATCGATGGTCTGGCCTCCGGTTTGTGCTGTATCGCCTTATCGGTCTTGAGCGTGTTCTTTTTCATTCAAGATCAATGTGTTTATGCCTTGCTCGCTATCTGTACGCTGGGAATCCTCATGCCTTTCTGGTGCTACAATGTCTTTGGCAATGCCAACTGCGGGCATAAGCTCTTCATGGGCGATGCTGGGAGTTTGACGTTGGGCTACGTGATCAGTTTCCTGATCATTCATTTATGCGTATCGAATAGTACCTCTACGGAGCGTTCGAATCCTTATTTGGTGATTGCCTTTTCCACGGTCTTGGTACCGTTGCTGGACGTGGTACGTGTGGTGCTGCGCCGCCTTCGTGAGCACAAGAACCCGTTCTTGCCGGACAAGAACCATTTCCATCATAAGTTGTTGCGCACGGGTATGCGGGTGCGGATGGTGATGGTGACGATCATTTGCGTGTCCGTTTTCTTTATCGCATTGAATATTGTATTGGCTAATCATTTGAATGTCAATTGTATATTATTTTTAAACCTGTCTCTATGGACGGTTCTTCACTTGGTGATCGATTGGCTGATCGCCCGGAATCGGCAGAAGAGGGAATCGGCATTCGACAAGAGGTTCTAGACAAGGAAAGCCGGGAAGGGCAATTCCGTCCTTCCTATAAATCAAAATACCATGAAGAAAGTATTGAAAGGCTGGCTCATCGATAATGCGGTGACCACCGACAACAAGACGGACAAGATCTTGTTACTGGCCTCGGCCGGAAGTTTAACTTTGGATGACGTGTTGGAGGAGATGTACAAGCAAGACACCGGTCTACGCCCGGAGACGATGCGTCACTCTGTGACCCTCTACCATCGGATAGTAATGGACTTGATCTTAAACGGCTATAGCGTGAACACGGGTCTGTTCCGTGCCGTCCCCCAGTTGAAAGGCGTGGTTGAGGGCGGCGCTTGGAACAAGGAGAATAATTCCATCTACGTCTCTTTCACGCAAGACAAGGCTCTGCGCGAGGCGATCGCCAAGACCGTGGTGGAGATCCTCGGCGAGAAGTCTAACATCATGTACATCTTGGAGACCGAGGATCGTAAGACGGGCTTGAAAGACGGCAGCGCCACTGCGGGTCACAACTTCTTCGTCCGTGGGGCGATGTTGAAAGTGGTTGGCGACCACGAGTCGGTAGGTGTTACGCTGACCGACTCCAAAGGTGCCACCACGAAACTGACGGACGACCAGATCACCATCAACAACCCTTCTTCGCTCACGTTGCTCCTGCCGGCTGATTTGGCGGAAGGTGAGTACACGCTGACTGTGACGACGCAGTATGGTAGTGCGGGTCACATACTGAAAACGCCTCGTAGCGTAAGTACGCAAATTTGGGTGGGCGGAAAGCCTGCTGATGGCGGTGGCGATAGCGAGAGCCCGGATGAGATCTGACATATTTGGTAAATCGCTATTACCAGTACAGATAAATCACTATTACCTGTACTGGTAAACCACCTTTACATGATAAGGTAACAGGGATTTCTCGGTTGAGTATGCTTTGGAAATAGCTTGTACATTGGTGAGACCACGGTGTGATCTGATAATGGGTGTAGGAATTATGTGAATAAAGTTCCTAATAACATTACATTGGACACAGATAATGTTAAAATCAAAATTGATTGTTAATATGACTAGGTTTAGGGTACTGCAAAGAGCCTCCCCTAGAGTGTACGCCTTGTATTGAGTTTGCATAATATTTAAATGATTTATTAATAGAGAGATGAGAGAACGTATTGTTGCCTTCGACTATTTAAGGGCTCTTGCTATTACCGGTATATTGCTATGCCATTTTTGTCATAATTATAATTCAATTTCATTTTTAGGACATTATTTCGGAGGTGTCTTTGTAACATTGTTTATCGCAATGTCTGGTATGCTATTTGGTATTGTATGGAATAATAATAGCCGGATGGAATATGATATGTCTTTTCTGAAACAAAGATTTTTTAAACTTTCAGTTACATATTATCCATTTCTGATTTTAATGTTTGCATTCCTTTATTTTGTGGATGATTATCATTTCAATGTAAAAAATCTGTTCCTAATAAATATGTTTCATTTTTGTTTTTTTATTAGTTTTGAGATATATTTGATGTTTGAGGTTGTTAGTGAAGGACGTTATTCCTTAATGCGTATTATAGATAATCCTTTTTTTGCTTTTGTAGTGTATGTGATTTCTAGTGTATTATTGGGTTGTATATTGCATTTTGTTGTAAAATACATAAAAAAATATGTGCTTTAATTGCTCTTAAGTCATGAAATATTATTCTCTGCATTGTCTGGTGTGTCTTAATAAAGTGTGTGCTTTGGATTGTTCGATTACGATTTTATGTCTGCAAATTCCGAAAACAATAAGCGAATAGCTAAGAACACGTTGTTCCTCTACATGCGCATGCTTCTGATTATGGGGGTGACGCTGTACACCAGTCGGGTCGTGTTGAGGGTTTTGGGTGTAGAGGATTTCGGCATTTATAATGTGGTGGGAGGGGTAGTTTCCATCATGAGCTTTTTTATTTCTAGTTTATCTAATGTTACCCAACGATATATGAATATAGGTTTGGGAAAACAAGACTTAATGGAGACAGGATGTGCTTTTAGACAGAGCCTAACCCTCATGTGGCTGTTATCCGTATTATTATTGCTGTTTGGTGAAACATTGGGACTTTGGTTTGTATACAATAAGTTAGTGATACCTCCAGAGAGGTTAGGTGCTGCCGTTTGGGTATATCATTTTTCATTGATCTCCATACTTTCCGCTATTAATCAAGTCCCATTAATGGGGGCTATAGTTGCGCATGAGCGAATGAATATATATGCCTATCTTGGTCTTTTTGAGGCTTGTGCTCGATTATTCATAGTCTATTTGCTTGAAGCTTTTGGAACAATCGATTCGTTGATATTGTATGGTTTGCTTATGGCTATAGTTTCTGTCTTCGTCTGGCTAATTTATGCGATATATAGTGTAAGGTCATTTACCGAATGTAAATTTAGGTTTTATTGGAATTATAGTTTGGTCGCAGAGATGTCAAAGTTTATAGGTCAAAATTTATTTGGCTGTTTCGCTTGGTCTGCAGGTGTACAAGGAACAAATATCCTTTTAAATATATTCTTTGGTCCCGCTGTAAATGCGGCACGAGCGGTTTCTGTGCAAGTAAGCGCAGTTGTTACACGTTTTACTGAGAATATGATGACAGCGGTTAAACCTCAAATAATTAAATCATATGCTTCCGGTGATTGTGAATACATGGTGACACTAATTGAGAAAAGCTCTAAATATGCTTATTTCTTAGCGGCCTTGATAGCTATACCTGTAATGGTTGAGATAGAGTTTATACTGGAGGTTTGGTTAGGTGAGGTTCCAAGCCATACTATATCATTCACTCGTCTTGTTCTGTGTGAATCCTTGATAGGAGTATTTATACCACCTCTATGGATGGCGGCAAATGCAACTGGACATATAAAAAACAGTCAAGTATATGGTAGAATGTTCACGTTGGCGATATTACCTATAAGCTATCTTTTGTTAAGATTGAATGCTAATCCGCTTGTCCCATTTATTGTTGCGGTTTTAGCAAATGTAGGATATTGGTTTTATAGTTTGTGTGATATTCATAGGCAAATACAGTTGAATATGAGAAAATACTTTCGAGATGTTGTTAGGCCTATATTAATTTTTACATTCTCATTGGTGTTAGTCGGTTCTATATTGATGTTAATCGAACCTAATGATTCAGTTTTTCGTTTCTTGATAGTTTTTTCGCTTTCCGTATTTATTGGCTTTAGTGTTATTTATAGTTTGTTGCAATCAAGTGAGCGTATGATATTGCATGCGGCTCTAAAACGATTTGTTGTTAAATAGTTGTTTTTGTTATTAATAGAGTAAAAATAGTATATAAGCAATGTAGGGTTATTGAATCATGTTAAGTAACTAGAATATATTTGATGTAATTTGAATTTAAATTATTTATATATGACTTGTGGCAATAAAAAAAGAATTCTGTTCGTGATGCAAAGCCTTTATGATGGTGGAGCGGAAAAATTATTGGTGGATATGCTTAATAATTTTGATTATAGTAAATATGATATAGATCTTTTGTTAGAACATGATTTTGGAAATTATGCAAATCTAGTGCCTTTAGAAGTGAGAAAAATAATATTATTCTATAATATTAATAGACCCTTATTAGAAAGAATGATAGGAAAAATAATGTCCTATTTTGGTTTATATTATTTTTATATATTATTTTTTAGAAGACAGATAATAATTGATAAGATGAAAGGTGAAAAGTATGATACGATAATATCTTTTTTAGAAGGACGGAGTTTGGTGTATCATAGCTTTATATTGAAGCAAGGAATTAGGCATTTATCTTGGGTGCACGTAGATCTGTTTAATTTCCATTGGACAAAAAGGTATTTCAAAAGTAATAAGCATGAGAAGAAATGTTATGAATTAATGGATGATGTGATCTTTGTGTCTAATGATGCGAAAAATAAATTTCAACAACTTTTTAATGTGACTACATCCACAAAAGTAATATATAATTTGATAGATTGTAAGACAATTGTCTTGCGGGCAAATGAGTTTAAAGTTGAGAAAAGGAAATTTACGGTTTGTCTAGTAGGAAGATTGGTTAGACAAAAACAATTTGATAGTATTATAAGAGTTGCTAGAATTTTTGTAGATAATGGATATGATATAGATTTTTGGATTGTTGGTGCAGGTTGTTTGGAGTCAGATCTTAGTAAAATGATCCATGATTTACATTTGGATGATAATGTACACCTTTTAGGTTATAAGCCTAATCCTTATGTCTATATAAAGTGTGCGGATTTATTTGTGAGTTGTTCTTTGGCAGAGGGATTTTCTTTAGTTGTGGCGGAAGCATTATGTCTGGGAAAAGCAATTGTGTCTACAAAAACAGTTGGTCCAGTAGAGCTTTTAGGGTCAAATTCCGAGTATGGGGTTTTGGCAGACAATGATGATGAATCTCTGTATAATGCAATTAAATTATTTGTCAATGATTATAATAAGGTCTTTGTCTATCAAGATAAAGCAGCAAAACGTTCTTTGATGTTTGATGTTGAAAAAACAATGAATGAAATATATAGTATTTTATGACTGGCTCATTTGTTATTAAGAAGAATAGAATTTTAGAGATATTGTTCTTTATTATAATATTTCTTGTTAATCTTAAAATGACACTAAATATATCAGACTTTGCTACAGCTAATTTATCTATACTTATTATTGGTATTTCTTTTATTTCGTTGCTTTTTACAAAGATAGATGATAATATTTATTGGATAGTTCTATTTTTTATACTTTCATTGTTTCGTGTGGAAGCATCTAAAATGTTGTTTGTGTCATTGCTGGTATCAATATCTAGGAATCTTTATATTGATAAAATGGCTAAATATTCTTTTTGTCTAACTGTATTATTCTTAATTATAAATTACGGTTTATTGATTTTAGGAGTGTTGCATGAAGAATATTCTGATTTTTTCTATAAGTCTGGAGGCGTTGTTAGTGATATGGGATATGGAAATCCTAACCTGTTTTCATTGTATTTGTTTTTCTTGGTTATTTTTCTTGTGGTTTTAAAGAAAGAAATTAATACATTTCTTGTCGCTTTTATAGTCTTTGTTATATATGAATCATTTTATTCTCGTACGGTTCTGTTCTCTGGCTGTATTCTGCTTGTTTTATCTTTTGTTCAAAAAACAAATTTAAAAAAATGTTTCTTTAATAAATATATATTGTTGTCTTATCCATTTGTGATACTATTCTTTTTTATTGTTGTTTTGTTTAATGAATCAGAGTATTCTTTTATTCATGAAATTAGTTCTGGTAGATTAAGGTATTCTTTGCTCGTATTTGGCGAATTAACTCCGAATAATTTGTTGATTGGTGCAACTAATATTGATGAGTCTATTATAATAGATGTTGCGTATATATCATTGCTGCTGTCTTCTGGAATTTTTTCTTTAGCATATTTGTATAATCTATATTGTAAGGCTGTTTCTAAGTTTGATTATAATTTGATTCTCATTCCTGTAATGCTTCAATATTTATTTTTGAGTTTGTCCGAAAGTGCTATTATTAATACATATCTTTGGGGAGGTCTGTTTTTTTGGATAGTAATGTCGGGTAAGTATTCTTGTGGTAAAACCAATTAATTATTTATATGTTTTTTGATTTAAAGAAAAAAATATCTTATAAAGAATGGAATGTGGGATTTTTTAATGCTATTCCAGAAGATTTAGTCAGTGATAATATTGATTTGTCTAATATCACTTGGTTAAGGAGAGACTCTAAATTTCATTGTTATGCAGATCCATTCATTTTAAATGTATCTGACTGCACTATTGATTTGCTTGTAGAAGATATCTTGTTAGGTAGTAAAAATGTAGCAACAATATGTCATTTGTCTGTCGATAAATGTACAGGTGAAATAATTGAAAAATATACGTTGATAGATGATAATATACATAACTCTTATCCCTTGATTATTAGAGGTGATACTCTTGATGAGGTTTATATTGTTCCTGAAAATTCGTATTCTACAGAACTTAATGTTTATAAGTATAATACTTTGTTACATTCTTGTGAACATTTCAGTACTATGCTTCCTGTTGCAGTTGCGGATGCTACAATCTTGCCTTATAATGGAGCCTTTTATCTTTTTGCAACTTCAAGAAATGCATATAATAAGGATTTGTATATGTGGACTTCAAATAATAGATTATATGGATACGATTTGTCTCCAATATTAATAAAATCTAATTTGTTTGGGAGCAGAATGGCTGGTGATTTCATGTACGTAAATAATACTGTATACAGACCAGCTCAGGATTGTTTACAAGGGTATGGTAAAGGTATTATTCTGTATAAAGTTGAGGATATTTCAGATAAGTCCTATAATGAAACAAAAGTAATATCCCTTTATCCTGATTCCTCGTCATATTACTCGGATGGTTTGCACACGATAAATTTTTATAAAAGCATATGTGTTATAGATGGTTATAAGAATCACTATATTCCTTTTCAGAAAATATATCGTAAATTATTTGATAAGTATAGATCATGAATATCTTGTTTATTAGTTTATTAGATCCTTCTGAATCAGGTAGTAGCAATCAAAAAGTCACTTTGTTGTCTGCCAAATATTTGTCTAGTGTTGGAATTCATTGTTTTATAGCTTATTTTAAAGATTCTGAATATAGTTCCTCTCAATTAGTCTTTGATGCGAAATTTAAAATTGATTATAATGATTTAGATGGTTTCCGTTCTTTTCTTATTGATAATGAGATTTCTATTATTCATAATCAGGCATCAAGAGCTGTTAATATGAAATTCCTTGGTCAAGCTGTTGCGGGATTAAAAGTGAAAATTATATCAGTTTTGCATAATCTTCCAGGAACAGAGAATATTAGATATAATAAGCAATCTCTTTTGTTTCAAGTTCTTAATAGGCGGATTTCTTTTAAGTGGCTTATTTATCTTTTATTGTTATTCTTCTACCCTATTACTCGTTTTCTAGTTAAATATACTACCAAAAGGAAGTATAAATCTATCTATAAATACTCAGATGCTTTAGTTCTCCTATCTGATGCTTATATACCCATTTATAGATCTATTGCTAATTTGAAGGATTCTTCTAAGATGGTCTCAATTCCCAATTTTCTCTCATTTGATTATGTTGAGCGTAACTATTCTAAAACAAATGAATTGCTAATTGTGGCTCGATTTGATGAAATATCTAAGCGTATATTACTAGCATTAAAAATTTGGAAACATTTTTTATCTACTTATGACGTGAGAGATTGGTGTTTAACTATAGTTGGTTATGGAGAGTGGGAATCTGTTTATAAAGACTTTATAAATAAAAATGATATTGTAAATGTGAAATTGGTTGGGCGTGATGATTCAAAGAAATATTTTGAACGTTCGTCAATACTAATGTTTACCTCTTTATTAGAAGGTGCTCCACTAAGTCTGCTTGAAGCTATGCAGATGAAAGTAGTCCCTATTGCTTTTGATGATTGTATGGCTATTCGAGGTTTCTTAATTAATGATGTTAATTCAAAAGTTATTAAGTCTTTGGACATATCTGAATATTCTCGCTCGATTTATGACTTAATTACTAATGAAAAATTGCGTTGTAAACTTTCAGATAATGCTTTTAATTGTCTCCATTATTTTACTGTAAAAAATGTTATGCTAAGGTGGGTGGATTTGTATAATAGTTTGTTGAAATAATATATAATTATGTGTCACGAAAATTTTATTATTGGATACACTTCTGGAGTGTTTGATATGTTTCATATTGGTCATTTAAACATACTAAAACGAGCTAAGGAATTGTGTGATTTTTTAATTGTTGGTGTTAGTACCGATGAATTGGTAAGAGAGTATAAGCATAAAAGTCCTATAATCTCTTATGATAATCGTAAGGCAATTGTTGAGGCTTGCAAATATGTAGATAAAGTAGTTCCTCAAGTTAATCGAGATAAAATGTCTGCTTATCATCGTTTGCATTTCGATGTGATGTTTGTTGGTGATGACTGGAAAGGTAATTCTTTGTTTCAGGAAGTAGAAGCTGAGTTGAATAAGAATGGAGCTAAAGTTGTTTATTTTCCTTATACTAAAGGTATTTCTTCTACTATATTGCGTGATAAACTAGTTTAAATTACTACTATGAATGTTGATATTAAAGATTTTCAATATAAAATATTAGAAATAGCGTTTTATTTTGATGAGTTTTGTAAGAAATATGATATAGAATATTATTTAATGGGTGGAAGTGCTTTAGGTGCTGTTAGGCATCATGGCTTTATTCCATGGGATGATGATTTTGACGTTTTTATGACTTTTAATAATTATCATAAGTTCCTTCATTATGCTTCTATACATCTTGATACAGAAAAATTTCATCTTCAAAGAGAAAATTCTACTGAGTGGCCTTTGTTTTTTTCTAAGTTAAGAATGAATGGAACAACTTGTATTGAAAAAGGATATAATAAAATGCATCAAGGTATTTATATTGATATAATGTGTTTGTATAATGTATCACCTAATAAGTTTGTTCGTTATATTCAATATTTATCCGCTCAAATTTTAAAAGCTACATCTCTTTATTTGGTAGATTACGATTCTGATAGCTTTTTCAAGAAAGTATTTATTAATTCTTGTCATTTTGTTGTAGGTACTACAGCAAAAAACTTTTTATTCAAAATATTGAATCACTTTTCAACTAAAAATACGTTACTTGTTGGCCATTTTTTTGGAAAGGCTCCGTTTCCCAAAACGAGTTTTCCTCGTAAATGGTTAGGAATTCAGCGCTATGTGAATTTTGAGAATCTCCTTTTACCTATTCCTTTTGAAGCGGAAAAATATCTTTCTCTTAGGTATGGTAGCGATTTTATGAAAATCCCTAATTCTGATATTTTTACAGAATATCCTATTCATGCAGTTTTTGTTGATATACATAATGATTATACAATTTATAAAGACAAGTTTAATTCTTAATTATCTTAGCTTTAGCTGATTACTTAACTGAAAAATCTTTTCTTTATCATGAAAGTAGTACTTCTTGCAGGAGGTTTCGGTTCTCGTATATCTGAGGAATCTCAGTTCAAGCCGAAGCCAATGATTGAGATTGGTGGTATGCCAATCTTGTGGCACATTATGAAAGAGTATGCCTATTATGGTTATACCGAGTTTATCATTTGCGCCGGTTATAAACAGGAATATATTAAGGAGTGGTTCGCCAACTATTTCCTTCATAACTCTGATGTGACTTTCGACTATCGTGGTGGCAACAACGAAATGACCGTTCATCAAACTAATATGGAGCCTTGGAAAGTCACAGTCGTTGATACGGGCTACAACACTATGACTGGAGGTCGTATTAAGCGTATCCAGAGATATATAGAGAATGAGACTTTCTTGATGACATACGGCGATGGTGTTTGTGATGTAGAAATTGATAAATTGGTGGAGTTTCATAAGAGCCATGGCAAGCTTGCGACCCTTACGGCCGTCAAGATAGCACAAGATAAAGGAGTCTTAGATATTACTAAAGATCAAGCCGTAAGGGCTTTTCGGGAAAAGAACGCCTCTGATGGCGCTCCTATTAATGCCGGCTACATGGTGTTGGAACCCGAGGTTTTTGATATGCTGGAAGGGGGTGACTCTTGTGTCTTCGAAAAGACCGCACTAGTCAAGTTGGCGCAAGAGGGTCAGTTGATGTCTTACATCCATACTGGTTTTTGGCAGTGCATGGATAATATACGTGAGAAATCTATGCTTGAAAAACTGCTTGCCGAGGATAAAGCTCCTTGGAAGCGTTGGGAGCGCTCTGTTCCGGAAATACCAGATTACGCAAAATAATAAGTTATCATACGAATGGGAAATATATTGGATTTTTATAAAGGCAAGAGGATTTTCCTTACAGGCCATACCGGCTTTAAGGGCTCTTGGATGTGTAGGATGCTCGCTAATGCCGGAGCGATCGTTACAGGATATTCACTGAAAGCCCCAACAGAACCATCGCTATTTCGAATTGCCAATATTGAAGATGACATACATTCCGTGATTGGCGATATACGAGATTATACCTCTCTAAAGAAGGCTTTTGATGAGTCTCAACCAGAAATTGTACTGCATCTTGCCGCTCAGCCCATTGTTAGAGATTCTTATAAAGATCCTGCCTATACCTACGAGACAAACGTGATGGGTACCGTGAATATTCTTGAGTGTGTTCGCAATAATTGTTGTGTGAAGTCTTTCTTGAATGTCACTACGGATAAAGTGTATTTGAATAGGGAGTGGAGTTGGGGCTATAGGGAGAATGAGGAATTGGATGGGTATGATCCTTATTCAAATTCCAAATCCTGTTCGGAGCTGGTGACTCATAGCTACAAGCGTTCTTTCTTCACAAATATTGATGGTCTGCCTATTATTCCTATTTCTACTGCTAGAGCGGGTAATGTGATAGGTGGTGGAGATTTCGCCAATGATAGAATAGTACCTGATTGTATCCGTGCGGCTGTAAAACATGAGGATATTGTTGTGCGTAATCCATACTCTACCCGTCCTTATCAACATGTTCTAGAACCTTTGTATGCTTACCTGCTGATAGCGATGAAGCAATATGAGGATATCGGTTTTGCGGATTATTATAATGTAGGTCCCGATGATGTGGATTGTTTTCAAACAGGCGCTCTTGTTGAGCTATTTGTGAACAAGTGGGGCGAAGGTATGAGGTGGGTGAACAAGTATGACGGTGGTCCTCACGAGGCTAATTTCTTGAAGCTTGATTGCTCTAAATTGAAAAAGACTTTTGGATGGAGCCCTCGATGGAATCTGGATGAGGCAATGGAAAAGATTGTTGAATGGAGTAAGGTTTGGCTAGCAGGTGGGGATGTTCGTGTTTGTATGGATAAACAGATAAATGAATTTTTAAACGTATAACGATAATATGAAGAACGTAATCGTCACAGGGGGCAATGGTTTTATAGGTAGTTCACTTATAAAGAAATTGATAGAAAAAGGTACTAGGGTTGTTGCTGTTGATATTACCTTTCATGGCAATCGTTTGCCTGATTCAAATCTTATTACGAGGATAGAATCAGGGGTGAATACATCTCTAGTCGAAAGACTGCCAGTAATTGAATATGACTCTTTCTATCATTTTGCGTGGAAAGGTGTAAATGGGGCTGATAAAGCAGATCCTACGGTTCAATTATCAAATATTCAGATGGCAGTAGATTGCGCTAATATTTGCAAGAGGCTAAATGTGAAAAAATTTCTTTGTGCGGGTACTGTAGCGGAGAATGTAGCATTTAGTTTGTCGCATCTGAAAAAAACGACTGGTGGAATGATGTATGGTGTGGCTAAGCATGCTTGCAGAATAATTTTGGAAGATTATTGCAAGAATATCGCTCAACAGTTTGTGTGGATGCAGTTCTCAAATATATACGGTGTAGGTAATAAAACGGGCAATTTGGTTAGTTATACGTTAGGTGAGTTGATGGCTGGTAAAGAAGCAGCATTTGGTCCTGCTTTACAACCATATGATTTTATTTATGTGGATGATCTTATAGAAGCTGTATATCGTCTAGGCTTTAAGGAAACTAATAAGCCATTCTATTATATAGGCTCTGGCAATCCTAAAGTCTTGAAAGATTATCTTATTCGTATAGGAGAACTAGTTGGTTGCGCAGATAAGGTAGGGATAGGAGTCCGTGAAGATGATGGTGTAAAGTATACAATGGATATGTTTGACAATAGTAACTTGGTTAGTACTATTGGAGAATATGCGTCTATAGACTTTGATAAAGGCATTAATAAAACTATTAATTGGCTTAAAAACTCTTTGATGTTATAGCGGAATTAGTCATGATACAGAAATTTGAATTCAAGGGACTTGATATGAAGGGGGCATATGAGATAACTCCCTTCTATGCCACAGACGAACGTGGTGGCTTTATAAAGGATTACAATATTGATGCATTTAAGCAAAATGGTATAGATCATGAACTTAAAGAGGTGTTCTATACCATTAGTAAAAAGGGTGTAATTCGTGCGATGCACTTCCAGCTTGTTAAACAGCAAGCCAAGCTTGTTCGTTGTATAAGTGGCCATGTGTATGACGTAATCATAGATCTTCGCCCTGATTCGCCAACATTTGGTAAATGGCAAGGTTTTGATCTGACCGGAGAGAATCAGAAGGCTCTATACATACCTCAGTATTTTGGCCACGGCTATTTGGTGCTGGAGGATTCTGTCGTTAGCTATAAATGTGGTGAGGTGTTTTATGGTGAAGGTGATGCCGGCATAATGTATAATGATCCGGATATGGCTATAGAGTGGCCTTTCGATAAGATTGGCGGTATTGAGAAATTGATCATTTCTGACAAGGATAAAAACTTGATGAGTTTGAAGGAATATATAGAAAAAGTACAATAGCTGATGGATAAGCGACTTTCTATTTATGTTAGTTCTCCTGATTCGTATTCTGATGTGCTTGCCGTATTTTTAAAAGGGTATCGGAGATATTGGAGTGATTGTCCCTATGAGTTTATTCTAACCACCAATACCAAATCGTATGAAGGTATTACTTGTATATGCAATAATAAGCAAAATGATACTTGGGTTGAGCGTACTATAGCGGCTTTGCCAGTTATAAAATCGAAGTATGTAATGTTGATGTGTGATGACATTATCTTGAGTGACAATGTTGACAATTCATTAATAGAGCGGTTACTTGACTATATGGATAGCCACGAGATAAGGTATTGTAATTTAGGCCCTACTCCTAAAGGATCTAAAATTAAATCTTTTCCTTTATTGCGTAGTGTCAATAAGCAAATCCCCTATGCTATCAATCTTCAATTTGGAATATTTCGAAAGGATCTTTTTGTTGAGCTGTTAGGCGATGGCTCTCTTAGTGCATGGGATATTGAAAACTCAATAAATGAACAAGCCGCTGTTGCTCCATCAGAGGATTATAAAGATGTGGTGGCAGTTTCAGAATATATCTTGCCATATATACATGGAGTATATAAAGGTAAATGGATTAGGCATGCTGTTGAAAATTTGAGTAGATTGAGCTTGTATATAGATTCTGGTAGAGGCATTGTTCCTCTCTCTCAACAGATAAAGATTGATATGACTAATTGGCTTCAGTGGAAAATATCACCTAAGCAACGGAGAGCGCTAAAAAATGTCTTAAGTAGAGTGGGTATGAAATTTGCAACGAAGAGATGAGCTGGTGTAATGTGGTTATGAAGAATGTTTATGTTTTTTAATTCTGTAAATCAGAGAGTTGTTTTTTTTATGAGGCAGATTAGGATCATGAGAATGAGAAAGATAGATTTGAGACGGTTCTTTACGTACAGACTCTGTAAAGAGTCAATCTTCAAGTGTTCCGGATACATCTTATATGTACATATAGAAATTTTTCTTATATAATACTTTTCCTGAAAGTCTATGTTATTTTCCGTATTACTTTCTTTATATCATAAAGAGAGCCCACTATTTTTACGTCAAAGTCTGACCAGTATCTTCACGCAAACGCTATTGCCTATAGAAGTTGTCTTGGTGGAAGATGGTCCTTTGACGGATGAGCTGTATGCGGTCATAAAAGAATTCACAAGCCAGCATCCTGAGTTAAAAGTGATTTCTTTGCCCACCAACCGAGGTCTCGGCAAGGCTCTTAACGAGGGGCTGAAGCATTGTTCGTATGACCTTGTGGCTCGTATGGACACGGATGATATCGCTAAGCCGGATCGTTTTGAGAAGCAATTGGCGATATTTTTGGAACATCCGGAAATTGATGTAGTGGGGGCTTGGATCGATGAGTTTGAAGGGGAGGTATCAAATGTACTTTCCATGCGGAAAGTGCCGGAGCAGCATGAAAATATCTTGAGGTTTGCCAAGGGAAGGTGTCCGGTGAACCATCCGGTGGTGATGTTTCGGAAGTCGGCCGTGCTAAAGGCTGGAGGATATAAGCATTTTCCTTTGTTCGAGGATTATTATCTGTGGGTACGGATGCTGATGAATGGTGCCCGGTTCTATAATATACAAGAGAGCCTGCTCTTTTTCCGCTTCTCGCCGGATATGTTTCGGCGGCGGGGAGGATGGCGGTATGCCGTAACGGAAGTGAGGTTGCAGACGCTGTTTTACAAGATGGGTTTTATCGGCTTTTTCTCCTTGCTAAAGAATGTCTGTATTCGCTTAGTGACCCGTCTTCTCCCTAATGGCTTGCGTTCGTTGCTCTATAAGAGGCTCATCCGGGGGTAAATAGCTTTTTGTCCTCATCCACAGTATCGCTCACGGAAGGTGTCTCAAATATCAAATAACATTTTATCAATAGTCATTTTTATGGCTGGCAGATTATTTTTCATCACATCAAACACTATAACAGCGTCTATATCGAAATAATGATGTGCTATAATGTCTCGCATTCCCATAACTCCTTCCATGTTCACGGACAATGTCGCTATCGCTATAAACCATTGGCAGTACTTGCTTGTTTAATAGCCATTATTACGTTAATAAAATAGAGAATATGAGAACAAATGATTCAAAAACATCCGTAGACTCTAAATTGGAGGAGATGGAGGAAAAGTATCCTGTAGAGCAAATCGCTGTTAAAAATGAGAAGAAAATAACGGCCAAGGATGTAAAGGAGGCTGTGAAAGAGATTAATCCCGATACGGACAGCTTGGGTAGCAGAGGGTAAAACGTATTTTAATTTGCTTAAAAGAATAATTATTAAGATTTATAGTATTATCTTTGTGGTTGCGGTTTGTAATAAACCGAGGTATAAAGATTGGTAAATCTAGCAAATTAAATAATAAAGATGTATAGAACAAGAACTTGTGGCGACTTGCGCCTTGCGGATGAAGGTCTGGTGGTTACACTGGCCGGTTGGGTGCAGAAAACCCGCAAAATGGGAGGAATGACATTTGTCGATATCCGCGACCGTTATGGTATTACTCAGTTGGTATTTAATCAGGAGGTTGATGCAGCTCTTTGCGAAAAGGCGAATAAACTGGGCCGTGAATTCGTGATTCAGGTTACGGGTACGGTTCGTGAGCGTTCCAGCAAGAATGCGCATATCCCGACAGGTGATATTGAGTTGATCGTTTCTGAATTAAATGTCCTGAACACTGCGCTTACCCCTCCGTTCACGATCGAGGAGGAGACAGATGGCGGTGATGACTTGCGTATGAAATATCGTTATCTGGACTTGCGTCGTGCTTGCGTTCGTAAGAATCTGGAACTTCGTCATAGAATGGCGTTCGAGGTTCGCCGCTATTTGGATGAGCAAGGTTTCTTGGAGGTAGAGACTCCGGTTCTTGTAAATTCTACCCCGGAGGGTGCCCGTGACTTCGTGGTTCCTTCCCGTATGAACCCGGGACAGTTCTACGCTTTGCCTCAGTCTCCACAGACCTTGAAGCAATTGTTGATGGTTTCCGGTTTCGACCGTTATTTCCAGATCGTAAAATGTTTCCGTGACGAGGATTTGCGTGCGGATCGCCAGCCGGAGTTCACGCAGATCGACTGTGAGATGAGCTTCGTGGAGCAAGAGGATGTCTTGAATATGTTCGAGGGCATGGCGAAACATTTGTTTAAGGTAATCCGTGGTGTCGAGTTCAAGGAGTCGTTTATGCGTATGACTTGGCAAGATGCTATGAAACAATATGGTAGCGATAAACCGGATTTGCGTTTCGGCATGAAGTTCGTCGAGTTGATGGACATCATGAAAGGCCATGGTTTCTCCGTATTCGATAACGCTGCTTACATAGGGGGTATCTGTGCGGAAGGTGCTGCAAGCTATACCCGTAAACAACTGGATGCGCTGACTGAATTCGTGAAACGTCCGCAGGTAGGTGCTAAAGGTTTGGTTTACGCCCGTGTGGAAGCGGATGGTAACGTGAAATCAAGCGTAGATAAATTCTATAGCCAAGAGGTTCTTCAAGAAATGAAGAATGCGTTCGGCGCTAAGCCGGGTGATTTGATTTTGATCCTTTCCGGCGACGATGCGATGAAGACTCGTAAGCAACTTTGCGAGTTGCGTTTAGAGATGGGTAATCAATTAGGCCTTCGTGACAAGGATAAGTTCGTTTGCTTGTGGGTAATCGACTTCCCGCTGTTCGAATGGAACGAGGACGATCAACGTTTCTACGCTATGCACCATCCGTTTACCTCTCCGAATCCGGATGATATACCGTTGTTGGACACGGATCCGGGCGCTGTTCGTGCGAATGCGTATGATATGGTTATCAATGGCGTTGAAGTGGGTGGTGGTTCTATCCGTATCCACGACAGCCAATTACAGGATAAGATGTTCAAGCTGTTAGGATTCACCGAAGAAAGAGCGCAAGAGCAATTCGGTTTCTTGATGAATGCGTTCAAGTACGGAGCGCCTCCTCATGGAGGTTTGGCTTATGGCTTGGATCGTTTCGTGTCTTTGTTCGCCGGTTTGGATTCTATCCGCGACTGTATCGCTTTCCCGAAGAACAATTCTGGACGAGATGTTATGCTCGATGCTCCGGGTGTCTTGGATCCGGCCCAGTTGGACGAACTGAATTTGATCGTTGATATCAAGAAATAATCCAATCTGAAATTCCATTCGAATGGGAATCTTATTCCATCTGAATGGAATTTTCTTTTCTTCCGAAAGGAATTACTTTTTCTCCCGAACATAAATCAAAAGATATTTAGCATGGTAAAGGTTAAAGATATATTGAGAGAAATCGAGCATTACGCCCCGCTGCCGCTTCAAGAAGGTTTTGACAATGCGGGTGTGCAAGTTGGCGACGTGAACCAGCATGCGACGGGTGTGTTGCTATGCCTAGATGTTACCGAGGAGGTGCTTGATGAAGCGATCGAGATGGGATGTAACCTGATCATCTCTCATCATCCTTTGGCCTTTAAGTCGTTTAAGTCGTTGACTGGCTCCAATTATATCGAGCGTTGCATGATGAAGGCGTGTAAGTATGATTTGGTGGTTTATGCCGCCCATACCAATCTTGATAATGCCGTAGGAGGCGTGAATTACCGTTTGGCAGAGTTGATCGGCTTGCAAAATGTACGGATCTTGAGCCCCCAAAAAGGCGCTTTGTTGAAGTTGGTGACGTTTGTCCCCGAGGCTTATGCCGAGATCATGCGGAATACCTTGTTCAATGCCGGTGCGGGAAGTATCGGGAACTATGATGCTTGCAGTTATAATTTACATGGCGAGGGAACATTCCGGGCCAATGCGGGATGCAATCCGTTTTGTGGTGAGATCGGCGAGGTGCATGTAGAGAAAGAGGTGCGTATAGAGATGATCCTTCCGGCATTCAAGAAGACAGCGGTGACCCGTGCTCTGTTATCCGTTCACCCGTATGAGGAGCCGGCTTTTGATTTTTATTCGTTATCAAACACATGGGAACAGGCAGGTTCCGGTGTAGTGGGAGAGTTGCCTGCCGAGGAAGATGAGTTGAGTTTCTTGTTACGGATCAAGGCCCTGTTTAACGTCGGTTGCGTGAAGCATTCCCCATTTACGGGTAAGTCTATCCGAGAGGTCGCTATCTGCGGAGGCAGCGGCGCTTTCTTGATCAAGGACGCTATCGCGTATGGTGCCGATGTCTTTATAACGGGGGAGGCGAAGTACAACGATTTTTACGATGTGGAGGACCAGATTCTACTGGCGGTTATCGGTCATTATGAATCGGAAATCTGTACAAAAGACATATTTTATAACATAATATCGAAAAAATTCCCTACCTTTGCGGTACATTTTTCGAATGTTAATTCAAACCCAGTAAAATATTTATAGAATGGCTACAGATAAACAATCAGCTGAAAAGGAATATACGGTTGAAGAAAAGCTTTCTACGCTGTATCAACTTCAGACGATGATGACTGAAATTGATAAGATCAAGACCCTTCGTGGTGAGCTTCCTCTGGAGGTTCAAGACTTGGAGGACGAGATCGCAGGACTGGAAACACGTCTCCAGAACTATCAAGCGGAGATCAAGGAGTTTGAGACTTCTGTTGTTGAGCAAAAGCATAAGATCACGGAATCTACCACATTGATAGATCGCTATAAGGCACAATTAGATAATGTGCGTAATAACCGGGAGTTTGATAACCTGTCTAAGGAGATCGAGTTCCAAGGTTTGGAAATTGAGTTCTCAGAGAAAAAAATCCGTGAATTCGGAGAGGCGGTAGACGCTAAGAAAAAAGATATCGCTGAACTGACTGAGAAGCTGGAAGGCCGTAAGGCTGACTTGGTTCAGAAAAAGAGCGAGTTGGAGCAGATCATTTCCGAGACAAAGCAGGATGAGGAGAAACTTCGTGAGAAAGCGAAGAAGCTGGAAGCCACTATCGAACCTCGTTTGTTGACCGCTTTCAAGCGTATCCGTAAAGGTGCTCGTAACGGTTTGGCTGTTGTTTATGTGCAACGTGGCGCTTGCGGTGGTTGCTTTAACAAGATCCCGCCTCAGAAGCAATTGGATATCAAGTTGCGTAAGAAAATTATTGTTTGCGAATACTGTGGTCGTATTATGATCGACCCGGAATTAGCAGGTGTAGAAGATTAATTCAAAAGATCTATAAGTAATGGCTCTAGCTAAAACCGGCTAGGGCCATTATTGTTTTTAATACAAAGATGTTATGATACATACGATACGTTTATATATAGAGAAGTACAGGCTGTTATCCGAGGATCGTCCGGTTTTGGTCGGATTGAGCGGTGGTGCTGATTCTGTGGCTTTGTTGGGCGTATTGGTGCGTTTGGGATATCCGTGTATAGCGCTTCATTGTAACTTTCATTTGCGTGGGGAGGAGTCGGATCGGGATGAGGCATTTGCCTGTGAGTTCGCGGAATCTTTGGAAGTACCCTTTCATAAGATAGATTTCGATACGATCTCTTATGCCGGAGAGAGGCATCTCTCGATAGAGATGGCTGCCCGTGAATTGCGCTATGCTTGGTTTGAGGAGATGCGGGAGCGGCTGGGAGGGCAGGCGACCGCCGTCGCCCATCACCGGGACGATAATGTGGAGACGGTCTTGATGAATTTGATACGGGGCACGGGAATCCGGGGGATGAGCGGGATCCGTCCGAGGAATGGTTTCATCGTCCGTCCTTTGCTGTGCGTAAGCCGTGAGGATATCTTGGCTTGGCTGGCGGATCAAGGCTACGCCTATATGGTGGATAGCACGAATTTATCGGATGCTTATACCCGTAATTTCATCCGTTTGAATGTGTTGCCGCTTTTGGAGGAGATAAATCCATCGGCCCGGAATACCATCGCACGTTCCGCCGAGCATCTTTCTGCCGCAGAGACTATATATATATATGTATTGGAACAAGCCCGGAAAGAGGTTGTCGTATCGGATGATCGTCTTTCTATCGGGGCGTTGATGCGGTTTCCGGCTCCGGAGACGATTTTGTATGAGTTATTAAAAGAATATGGTTTTACCCGTCTGGTCTCGGACGATATTTTCGCTGCCTTGACCAAGGAGCCTGGTAAGCTGTTTTACTCTTCCACCCATCGTTTGCTGAAGGATCGGGATTATTTATGGATCACTTCTTTAGAGAAGAAGGAAAAGCGAACCTTCGTTTTAGATCCAGAAAAGGGCATTAATCATGAACCTATTGAACTATCTTTCCAAAAACTTGTTATAACTATAGATTTCCCTATCGAGAAGAATAAGCGGATCGCTTATTTGGATTATGATAAACTCGATTTCCCTTTAACATTGCGGACTTGGAAAGAAGGCGATTGGTTTATTCCCTTCGGAATGAAAGGACGTAAGAAGTTGAGTGACTATTTCTCCGATCATAAATTTAGCCGGATTGAGAAGGAGCGCACATGGCTTCTTTGTAGTGGCGACGCTATCGTTTGGGTGGTAGGAGAAAGGACTGATAATCGTTTTCGTATAGACGAATCAACAAAGCGTGTGCTAATTGTGAATTTTTTGGGCTAAATCCTCGTTTATTGTAAAAATATTCTTACATTTGCGAAGATTTACTCCGCAGATATGTTACTAATGGTTCAAATTAGCTGAACAATCCGGTTATTACATGAAAATTATAATTTAATAAAGATACAATGATACCATTGGGCGTACGTCGTGTTTGCATATGTGATCCGTGTGTATGTGCCATTTATATTATTACTTCGCAATATGCAGAAATATAACATTCTAGAACTAAATGAAAAACTTCTTCCCGAACTTCAAAGTATCGCGGAAGAGTTGGGAATAAAAAAAGTTAGCAGCTTAAAGAAAGAAGAGTTGGTTTATCGGATTCTTGATGAGCAAGCGATCTCCTATGCCGGCATTCAGGCTGAAAAGATGAAAGAGAAAGAGGCTAAGAAGCCTGTAGAGGGCCGTAAGAGAGGCCGTCCGGCTAAAGCCGCTTCTCCTAAAGTGGCGAAGGCTGAGACTGCCGAAGCTGCAGAGAGTGCCCAACAGGCTTCGGAAAAGCCAGTGGCTGCTCCGGCTGACAAGAAAGAGCAAAAAGAGCAGCCTGAACGTAAGAAAAGAGTCCGTATCGAGAAAAAGGAAAAGGTAGCGGGCGCTATCGCTCCTTCCGAGGATAACAAGGAAGTGGTGGTTTCGAAAGAGCCGCAAACGATCTCTATGGTAACGGAAATCTCGGCCGTGGAAACTCCGGCGGTAGTAGAGAGCCCGGTGGAGAAACCGTTGTTGCCTCCTGTTGTGGCGGAACTTGAAACGGAAGAAGAAGCCGCTTTGCCGGAAAATACGACTCCGGTAGAGGTAGCGGAAGAAACCACTTCACCACAAGCGACGGAAGAAGAGCCTAAGCGCATCGTATTTCGCCATCCGGACGCTAAATCCGTATTGGATCAGATTTTCCCGTTCTCCGCTCCGAAACCCGAGGCTAACAAACCTCAACCCGAGGCCGCTCCCCAGCAGAATAATCCTCGACAGAACAATCGACAGAATAATCATAATAACAACCGTAATAACAATAACGCTAATAACAACCAGCAGGCTCAAGAGAAAATGTATGAGTTTGACGGCATCCTTACAGGAACCGGCGTGTTGGAGATGATGCAAGATGGTTACGGTTTCCTTCGTTCTTCAGATTATAACTATTTGACTTCACCGGACGATATTTATGTCTCTCAATCCCAGATCAAGTTATTTGGCTTGAAAACGGGTGACGTGGTAGAAGGCTCGATTCGTCCGCCGAAGGAAGGTGAGAAGTATTTCCCGTTGGTGAAAGTGGACAAGATCAATGGCCGTACGCCGGAAGAGGTTCGCGACCGGGTTCCTTTCGATCATTTGACCCCGTTATTCCCGGATGAGAAATTCATGCTTACGGCACGTAAATCACCGAAAGTATACGATAATATCGCCGTACGTGTGGTTGATTTATTCTCCCCGATCGGAAAAGGGCAACGTGGTTTGATCGTCGCTCAACCGAAAACCGGTAAGACGATGTTGCTGAAAGATATCGCGAACGCTATCGCTTACAACCATCCCGAGGTTTATATGATTATATTATTGATCGACGAACGTCCAGAGGAGGTTACGGATATGGCTCGTAGCGTGGATGCGGAAGTAATCGCTTCTACATTCGACGAACCAGCTGAACGTCACGTGAAAATCGCTGAGATCGTATTGAACAAGGCGAAACGAATGGTAGAATGTGGTCATGATGTCGTGATTCTTCTTGACTCGATCACTCGTTTGGCTCGTGCTTATAATACGGTACAACCGGCTTCCGGTAAGGTGCTTTCCGGTGGTGTGGACGCAAATGCGTTGCAGAAGCCGAAGCGTTTCTTCGGTGCCGCCCGTAATATTGAGAATGGCGGTAGCCTTACGATTCTAGCCACCGCCCTTACGGAGACTGGCTCTAAGATGGACGACGTGATCTTCGAGGAATTCAAGGGTACGGGTAATATGGAGTTACAATTGGATCGTAAATTATCCAATAAACGTATCTATCCGGCTGTGGATATCACGGCTTCCAGCACTCGCCGTGATGATTTATTGCAGGATGAGAGCACGTTGAACCGTATGTGGGTCTTACGCAAATATCTATCAGACATGAACTCTATGGAGGCTATGGAATTTGTTAAGCAACGGATGGAACAAACCGTTGATAATATGGAATTCTTGGCATCCATGAACGGTTGATAATATCCCATAAAAAACACTATACTTTTGGAGCTAAAACAATATTGTTTTGAACTCAAAAGTATAGTGTTTTATGTTTAAAAGTATAGTGTTTTTATTGCGCCTTTTTAGGTCTTCCACGATGTCCCATATTTCGTTTTTGTGGGCTTGAGGATGATCCTTTATCCTCACTTTTACGAGGCCGTCCTCTGCCTCTTTTATTCATACCGTATTTTTCCGGCTCATACAAGGGCACTTCACCGAATTCCGGGCTGACCGGTATCTTATAAACCTCTTTTTCCAAGAAATCCTCTATGCGCTTGAATTGTGCTTGTTCGTCGATCGATACGAAAGTAATCGCCAATCCTTCGCCGTTCGTACCCCGTGCCGTACGTCCGATTCGGTGTACGTAATCCTCCGGATCATGCGGGATATCGAAGTTCACGACCAACTTGATGTCATTGATATCAATTCCACGTGCTACGACATCCGTAGCCACAAGGATATCGATATGTCCGCTCTTGAATTCTTTCATGACCTCCTCCCTTTGGGATTGCTCTAGATCCGAGTGCATGGCGGCTACATTGAACTTTAATCTTTTTAAGGTAGATGCTAATTCTTTCACCTTCATTTTAGAAGAGGAGAAGATAATTACCCGTTGAGGGCGGCTTTGAGTGAAGAGATCTTGTAGAATCTTGAGCTTTTGTGGATCGTAGCAGATATATGCGGTTTGCATGATAGATTCGGGTGGGCGTGAGATAGCGATCTTGACTTCTTCCGGATCTTTTAGGATGGTTTTAGCCAACGTCCGGATCTTAGGCGGCATGGTAGCCGAGAACATGATCGTCTGGCAGTAGGGGGGCAGCTGTTTATGAACCTGCATGATGTCGTCATAAAAACCCATATCCAGCATGCGGTCCGCCTCGTCTAAGACGAAGAACGACACTTTAGACAAATCTACAGAACCTAACTTAATATGGGACAATAAACGTCCCGGGGTAGCGATCACGATATCCGCACCCATCTCTAAACCTCTCTTTTGTTGTTCCCAAGCGATTCCGTCGGTACCTCCATACACGGCTACTGCAGATACGGAAGGTATAAAATAAGTGAATCCTTGAATTTGTTGGTCTATTTGTTGAGCCAATTCCCGGGTCGGTGCCATAATGACCGCATTCACCGCATCTGTCGGATGACAACCTTTGCTTAGTTCATTAATAACTGGCAAAACATACGCCGCCGTTTTACCGGTTCCGGTCTGTGCGCAAGCGATGATGTCTTTACCTTCTAAAATGACAGGAATCGTTAACTCTTGGACTGGAGTCGTTTCGTCAAAATTCATGTCATAAAGCCCGTCTAATACGGCATCTTCCAAATCTAATTCATCAAATCTCATCTTTTTACATTCAAATTCCCGGTAAAGATAAAGATTATTTAGAAATATTATGCAATAGGTAGGTTTCTCTTTGGTGATAAATAGAAAAATAAATACCTTTATCCCCGAGTTATACCCCAAAAACGAAAGAATTAATATGAATAGTCTAGAAAGCGGAAGTAACGTTCAGTCTGGATTAGAGATGATCATGGAGAAGAGTCCCGATACGATCGTATTAGTAGATCGAAATCTTACTCTTGTCAAGGTTATTTCTGCAAAAGACGATTATTATCATTATTTAGCGAATAACTGTATCGGAAAGCAACCTCAAGCGTTGTTCCCGGACGGGAAGAACTACGATCAATATGAGATCTATAGAGCTGCGGTTAAACGTGTTTTCGAGGAGCAAGTGAAAGTGGATTTCTCTTTTGAGGTCTCTTTTGAAGGAAAGAACTATTATTATCTATCGCAAGCAAGCCTTTTTAATGAGGAGCTTGTGATCGTTTATACACGCGATGTATCTTCTTTAAAAACAGAAAAAAATCTACAAGAACTGATCAATACGATATTAGATCGGTTACCGTTGGGGGTTTTCGTGAAAGATGGGGATAACCATTTTAATTACCTGTATTGGAATCATTTTATGGAGGAAATAACGGGTATTGAAACCCGGGAGATCGAGGGACATGATGATTTCGAGGTGAATTATAATGCCTTGATGACCGCCGAGGAGCGTCTGGAAACCGATATGAACGTGATCAAGACAGGACTGACCGCTAGATTTAAGGGCAAGGTAAAATCGGCCTCCGGCGATTACCGGGATATAGAGGTCGCTAAATATCCTATTTCCCTAAATAATGGCAAGCCGCTTGTCTTGGCTTTATGGAGAGATATAACTTCCGAGTTGGCTACGGAGAATACTTTGAGAAGAACCCGGATCTTGACGAAAATGGCATTGCGGATAAGTGATATACGTACATGCTCGATTTTCATCGATCCGGACAGTACCCATAATTTCAAGGATTCCGTTGTGACCTTGAACGATTGGAATACCATGTCGGAAGATATGATAGAGGTGTCATGGGGGCAGTTTATCAGCCGGGCGCATCCAGATGATCAAGAACATTATCATAATATGTTTACCCGTCTTTGCCGAGGGGAAATCTCTGAGGCAAGGATCGAGGCACGTATGCTATTTCCCGGCAAGAAGGAATATGTTTGGAGAGAGGTATTTGCTACCGTGTATGAACGGGACGAGAAAGGAAGACCTTCGGTTATCCTTGGATGTTCAACGAATATTCAGGAACGGAAGAATCAAGAATTAAGCCTTGAGGAGGCGAAGGTGAAGGCCGAGGCCGCTGATAAGATGAAATCGAAATATCTGGCGGATATGAGCCATGAGATCCGGACTCCTTTGAATGCGATTACCGGCTTCTCTGAATTGATGGCTTTTGCTGATACGGATGAGGAACGTATGTCGTACTACGATGTGATCAAGATGAATAACCAATTGTTGATGCAATTGATCAATGACATCTTGGATATCTCGAAGATCGAGGCGGATGCGATAAAGATCACATATGAGCAATTAGATGTCAGTGAATTGATGGATACGATTTATGCTTCCGCCAAGTTACGGGTTCCGGGAGGAGTCAAGTTAGTTTTGGAGAAAGGGGCTGACCACCATATGTTCGGTACGGATAGCATGCGTCTGTTGCAGTTGATTAATAATTTGGTGAACAACGCTATCAAGAACACGAAAGAAGGTAGCATCACGATGGGATATACCATTCAACCGGATAATCAATTACGTTTTTACGTAAGGGATACGGGAATCGGTATCGATAAGGACAAATTGAAAGATGTCTTCGACCGTTTCGTGAAAATAAACGACTATATGGAAGGTATCGGATTAGGACTGGCTATCTGCAAAGGATTAGTTGTTAAGATGGGAGGTTCGATACATGTTACTTCTGAATTAGGGGTAGGTTCAGAGTTCTCCTTTATTTTGCCGTCTCACGAATAGCGCTATTTGTAATAGCGTTTATAAATTTGGTCGTATAATCCACTGTTCTTGATTTGCTGGAGCCAACTATTTAGGCTATCCAGTAGGACAGGGGAGTCTTTACGGACCGCCCACGATTGCAATTGGGTAAAACTGACATCCGTTAGGATATCGACTTCCGGCAGGTTTTTCTGGGTCATGCGAGCGATTTGTTGGTCGCATACGGCATAATCGATATCGCCTTTGGCTACCATGATCATAAGCTGCTCGGTAGAATATAACTCATCTTCCACCACGTAGATCGTATCGCCTATCTCGTGTCCCAGATTTTGCAGACGCAATAAGGCCGGGGAATCTTTCGGTATGTATAAAGTCTTTTGGGCTAAATCCAATTGGTTACGGATAGGGGCTTGTCCGTTGTTCGCCTCTGCCGTACGTTGTACCAAGACTTGCTTGTTGAGAACGATCGGTTCGGTGAACAGGTAGTTTTCCCGCATCTCGGAGGTGATGGGTATGTTTCTTGCGATTACGTCGCATTTGTTGTCCGATAATTCCTCGAAACTTTTCGCTAAACTCATTTCCAAATGCGTCTGAACCTCCAATCCGGATAATTTAGCGATCGCTTGGCTAAGCTCGTATTGAAAACCTTGCACTGTATCGCCTGATACGAAATACCCGGATTGATTGTATTCGGTTATCATCCGGAGAATTCCTTCTTCCTTGATTTCCGGATAATCACGAGGTCCGATCTCTTGGGGACGTTGGTTAAGTCTCCAAAGCTGTACCATTGTCACTACAGCGACAATCAGTAGGAAAGCGTATAGGATAAGCAACTTCTTAGATCTCATGGCAATCGATTAATTATTGAAAGTCACGGAGATGCCCATTTTCAAGACCATCGGGTCCAACGGATAATGCGCAAGAGAGAAGTAATGCGGGTCAACGAACTTAGAGCCTAGATTGTATGCCATGATGAAGAAGCGAGCTTGCTTCAAATGGAAATTCGCATAAGCGTTGATCAACGGATAATTGCCAACCTTCACTTTCTTGTCTTCTTCCTGTACTTGGAATTGCTGGGTAGCCGGCTCGTAATAAGGAGCGTAATAAGCGGTGTTGTAGTATACGTTCGCACCAATCTGTACGGTTAATACTTTCGCCAACTTAAACGCTAGATATATATTCGAGTATGCGCTGATATCCGGCAACGGAAGTTGAGACTTCTCGCTAGAAAGCTGGTAGGCTACCTCATTTTCCCATCCGAACGCACGGTACATGATATCTTGCTTGATACGGGCTGAGACAACTTGGATGTTCTTACTGCTTTGCTCCGGCAAACCTTTGCCGTTGAAGAATACATAATTCTGGATACTTTCCACTCCTCCGGATAACTGGGTACGGGTGGATTCCAAGTTGATTTTCGCTCCGGCGTAAATCCTTTGCACATTTTTCAATGATAGATCCCACCAATAGTAACGCCCATGATGGTGACGTTGGTAAAACGCCGGGGTGATATTCTTGATATATCCTTCCGCCTTGATGGTAGCGTCTTTCTTGAAAAGCTTGAATTTGGTCTGTAAGTCTCCGCTCACTCGAACCTCTCCGGCGTCACTTCCCGCAAGTCCTAATTCTCCACGGACATTGTAGGTAAGAAGGCTACCACGGCGTTTGGATAATTCGCCTCCGATGTAGGTCGTAAACTCATCATATACCTCGGAAGTAGGGAAATTTAATGTACTCGGCTCAGAGCTTCCACGACCATCCGGACCGTAATCCAGTCCGGGAACTTGGGATGCCAATCTAAACCGGCGTTTCTCGAAAGTAACGAAGGCGGTCAGCCCAAACTTAGCCCAATCTTGGAAACCTTCCCGCAAGGCCAACGCAAAAGTATTCTTTAAATTCCATGAGGAAGTCTGGTCATTCAAAGATGCGTCCATACCATAAAGATGAGTGTAGCAGGTATCGATCCCGGCATCATTAGAGATAAAGCGTCTGCGGTTATCTTCGTAATCGATGGTATGGATGATACTGGAAACCGGAATGAATACCTCTTTTATGTTCCCTTCCTCATCGGTTTCTTCCAATTCTTTGGTAAAACCGAGATTGTATCTCTGTGTCAGGAAATATTGTTTTCCACGGACACGGTTCCATGTGTCCGTGTAACGGACAGGGTATGATTTACTATCGATATTTCTTTGATTCTCGGCCAAGTCATCGGGATTCGTGATATACTGGTCATTTGTAAGTCCACCGTTCTCGTAGTTTACGAAATTGAAATTACTTAAATAAGCGTTTAACTCGTAACGGTCGGTGATATAACTTCCGAAAAAACGATAACTTAATAATTTATTACCGTTGGAGTTATAATATCCGCGGCTATAGATATAATCCATCTCGCCACCGACATTGATCTTCTTGCCAAAGTTCATGGTCAGTACCCCTTTCAGTCGGTCCATCTTATTCTGGCTGGCTCCTCCTGTCGTATAAGTCACTTGGGTATAGGGTACTTTGGTATCATAGAAATAAGCGTTTGTCGGGGTCGTGATATAATAATCATAAGCATCGGCGAAGATGAAATCACGTTCCTCCTTACGTTCGTTAAAAATACGGGTTTGCGCCGGCGATCCCACATTCGCCAGATAACCTACGGCCAATGAGTTCGCTTCCACCAACGTACTATTCCCGAAATTTAATCGATTGGTATCCATAGGAGCGATATAACGTTCTCCCAAAAGAGGCGTGAGCCGATAACCGATGATTCGTTTTGATTTCAGCGCTGCGCTATCTGTTTGCAGCAAGCTATCCGGTATTTCCTTGTTTGAGGATGATAAATTAGATAACGAGAATCCACCTCGTCCTCCCCGGCTCCCGGAACGTCCTTGCGCATGCGCGGAAGCCGCCGTTCCTATCAGAAAAAGTAATATGTATAGATAATACTTCATGGGTTGCAAAGATATAACAAAAAATAATGTGCCAATTATAAAATATGCCAATATGCCAATCAGAAAACTTAATTGGCATATCGGCACATCAATGAATGAGCTTCTTATATTTTCTGTATAATCTCCATTCCTTTCTTAATGGCAGCCTCGTTCATCGGCAACAAATGATGGTGACGCTCGGGCAAGGATTTCTTCAATCCTAGCATGACGTTCTCCAATTGAACCATCGGGACGATATTAAGCAACCCGCCTAAGATCAACATATTGAATGCCTTCTCGTTCTTCATCTCGGTAGCGGCGTCCATGGCATCTACCCGATATACGTTAATATCCGTACGTTTCGCTGGCGTATGGATGCCATAACCATCGTAAATCAAGATACCGCCCGGTTTCACCTTGCTCTCGAACTTATCCATGGAAGGTTGGTTCAAGATAATAGCGATATCATATTCATTCAATACGGGTGAGCTGATACGCTCGTCGCTCAAGATAACGGTTACGTTGGCCGTACCGCCACGTTGCTCAGGTCCGTATGAAGGCATCCAGCTAACCTCCTTGCCTTCCATCAAACCGGAATAGGCCAAGATCTTACCCATAGACAATACACCTTGTCCACCGAAGCCTGCTATAATTATTTCTTGTTTCATTGTCGTTTACCGTATTACTTATTCAACATTCTTTAAGTCGCCCAGCGGGTAGAAAGGGAACATGTTCGCTTCCATCCATTTATTGGCTTTTTCCGGAGTCATCTTCCAGCCGGATGAGCAAGTGGAGACGAACTCTACCACAGAAGTACCCTTACCGGCCATAGCGTTCTCGAAAGCCTTACGAAGCATCTTCTTCGCTTTCCGTACGGCTGCGGCCGTCTGTACGCTTTGGCGTGTTACCAAGCAAGTTCCTTCCAATTGGGCTAATAAATCACCGATCTTCAGCGGGTAACCGTTCAAGGCGATGTTGCGTCCGTAAGGACAGGTAGCCGTGGGCATACCTTCCAGTGTAGTCGGAGCCATCTGTCCGCCGGTCATACCATAGATCGCGTTATTTACGAATACGATCACGATATTCTCGCCACGGTTGGCTGCATGAATCGTCTCGGCCGTACCGATAGCCGCCAAGTCACCATCTCCTTGATACGTGAATACCATCTTCTCCGGATTCAAGCGTTTAACAGCAGAAGCTATGGCTGGCGCACGTCCGTGGGCTGCCTCGATCCAATCGATATCCAAGTAGTTATATGCGAATACGGCACATCCCACGGGGGAGATACCGATTGTCTTATCTTCCAGACCCATATCGGCTATAACCTCGGCGATTAGCTTATGTATCACACCGTGGCTGCAACCGGGGCAGTAGTGCATGGGATTTTCATTCATCAATCTGGGCTTTTCATACACCAGATTTTCCGGTTTAATTATATCGTTGAGTTCCATAATCTTTAATTATTAATGTATATATCTTAGGACATATTGCACCAGCCGCAATACGATCGCCGCTCCGCCGCAATACAAGAATACGGCCTTATCGCTAACAGCGAAGTAACATACCACGGCAGCTATGGCCAGTAGCATAAAAACCAGCGTCAATATCTCGTCAGCTTTACTTCCTCGTGTCATACGGATCAGAATAATTTTTCCTTCAGCGCGTTCAATACCTCATCCGGGGTGAATACGATTCCACCCAATCGGCCAAAGTGCTCTACCTTCACCTTACCATTTACAGCTAGGCGAACGTCCTCTACCATCTGTCCGGCGTTCAACTCAACCGATAACATACCTTTTACCTTATCCGCATAAGCGGCGATCACTTTTGTCGGGAACGGCCATAACGTGATCGGGCGTAACAAGCCAAGCTTGATACCTTCCGCACGGGCGATCTCGACTACCTTCTGGCAAATACGGGCGGAAGAACCGAATGCGATCAATAGATAATCAGCGTCCTCACATTGGAACTCCTCGTAACGAACCTCGTTTTCCTCGATCTTGCGATATTTCGCTTGGAAACGGATATTGTTCTCTTCCATCTTCGCCGGGTCTAGCTCCAAGGAAGTGATGACGTTACCCTTGCGTCCGCCCTTCTTTCCTTGTACGGCCCAAGGACATTGAGCGATAATCTCTTCCTCGGTACGGCGGGGTTGATAGGGAGGCAATACCACCTTCTCCATCATCTGTCCGATGATACCGTCCGCCAAGATAATAGCGGGGTTATTGTATTTGAAAGCCAGATCAAAACCAAGGCCTACGAAATCCGCCATCTCCTGTACGGAAGAGGGAGCTAAGGTTATCAAGCGGTAATCGCCATGACCACCGCCTTTCACGGTCTGGAAATAATCAGCCTGACTCGGCTGGATCGTTCCTAATCCGGGACCGCCACGCATAACGTTCACGATCAGACAAGGAAGCTCCGCTCCTGCGATATAAGAGATACCTTCTTGTTTCAAGCTCACGCCCGGACTGGAAGAAGAGGTCATCACTTTCTTTCCAGTGCCGGCTCCGCCGTATACCATATTAATAGCGGCTACCTCGCTCTCCGCTTGTAAGACTACCATGCCGGTCTTTTCCCACGGCATCTCTGCCATAAGGGTTTCCAATATCTCCGACTGCGGAGTGATCGGATAGCCGAAGTAACCGTCCACGCCATAGCGGATAGCCGCATGGGCGATGGCCTCGTTACCCTTCATTAATTTTATATCTTCTGCCATATCTTGATATAACTTTATATTTTTACTTTGTAGATCGTTAGACAACCGTCCGGACAAACTAACCCGCAACTAGCGCAACCGATGCATGCGTCCGGGTTCTTCATGTACACATAGTGATACCCCTTGTTGTTTACTTCTCGTGGGTGCAACTCCAGTACATCCGACGGGCAGGCTACTACGCAAAGGTTGCATCCCTTGCAGCGCTCTGTGTTTACAACAACAGCTCCTTTTATTTTCGCCATAATACTTGTTTATTTAAAATCTAAATGTAACACATTTCTATTGAGGCATCAAAGTTAGTAAAAAATTACTCGTTGCCAAGATTATAACGTTTCATTTTGTTGAATAGCGTCTTTCTACTGATATTTAACACCTCGGCGACTAGGGTACGGTTATAGTTACTTTTGATACTTCTTTATCACTTTATTAGTATAGAGAGGATTTCGCTTATTGGAAAAGTACGATGTGCGATGATAAAATGTAGGCAAATAAGAATGGGCATTCTAATCACCTTATAATGCCCATTGTAATATTGGGTTACGCCTTAGCGCTTTTTTGTGAGAGCTTTTCTAGGAAATATACGATCCCGAAACCTAAGATCATCAATCCGACGGCCTCCCAAACAAACTGATTCGGAGCGATATTCGCCTCAACCAACGGCTTGGTCATGCCATGGCTATCCACATAGGTCTCGATCGTTTCTTTCCAAGGCCATACCTTGTTAAGCGAACCCAACATGAATCCGGCCAATACGGCGATCGTTATATCATGGAATTTACGAAGGGCGAATGACAACACGCGGGAGAACGTCGTGATACCAATAGCCGCACCCGCTATAAACACCAACATAACGGGAACGTTAAACGTCTTGACCGCCTCCATGATATAGAAGTATTTTCCGAGCAACACTAAGATAAAGCTACCCGAGATACCCGGCAAGATCATGGCGCAAATAGCGATCGCCCCACAGAGGAAGATAAAGAGTAAATTACTCGGAGTCTCGGCGGGAGTCGCCACGGTGATATAAAAAGCGATCACTGCCCCGACAACAAAACTCAAGATCGTCTTCCAGTTCCATTGCTTGATATCCTTAGAGACGAACCAAGTAGAGGCCAGCACCAAACCAAAGAAAAAAGACCATACCAAGATCGGATGATACACCAAGAGATACGTAATGATCTTCGCCAGCGAGAATATACTAATACCAATACCACCCACGATAGAAAGCAAGAAATTAGCGTTGATCCCTTTCCAGAAGGCCGCTATTTTCCCCGTGAATAATTGTTTCAATGTCGTCCCGTTAATACTTTTGATAGAGTCGATCAGTTCCTCGTAGATACCTACGATAAAGGCGATCGTTCCTCCCGACACGCCGGGAACGACATCCGCCGCTCCCATACCCATACCTTTTAATACTAAGAAACCGTAGTCCTTGAGATTTCGTTTGTTAGGCATATTACATTATTAATTGTCTAATTACTGTTATCTTTATTCTTTAAAAACTCTTTTACCAGATCCTCGGGTTGGATATGTTTCTTCTCTTTATCGGAATCGATGGTAAAGTCCGCGAATACTTCTGGTCCCACTTTACGAAGCAAATAAAGAAGATCATCTCCGGATATTTGGCCGATATGCTCCATGAAATTTTCCATATCACGGTTATCCAGATAAGCCATAGCCAAATGGATGTGAATCATTGGAGTCTTCGGGTTGATTTGAAGGACTTTCTTGTAATAAGAGATCGCCTTATCTACATCTCCCTTAGAAAGCAAATATTGTCCGGCATGAAGCAGGCTGTTGCATTCTTCTTGAGTTTCCGGATTGATACTTTTCTTATCGATGATCTTGAATATCTTATTCGTAATAGCGATAGCCTCCTCCTTTTTCCCGCTATCAAGCAAGCAAAGCGCTAAAAGAGAAAGGAGACGGACATTGTTCGGATACAATTGCGCCGCCTTGAATAACATGATGGAAGCCTCGTTGTCGCGCTCAGTCTCGGTACAACAACGGATATAATTGATATAATTGGTCGGCCCATCCTCCATATCCGGATCGTTTATGATCGTGGAAAGCAGTTGGTAAGCCTTCTCATATTGCTCCAGCTTCATATAACATTCCGCCATGAGTGGAGAGATACGGCGCATCACCTCCTCATCACCCTCGATTTCTTGATATTCCTCGATCGCCTTCTCATAGCTCTCGTTCATATACAGGCAGTACGCTTTCAATATTTTCAGTTCCGTATCGGAATCATCACACGTCAAGGCGAAGTCGAAAGCCTCGATCGCTTTCTCGTAATCGCCAACCATGGAATGTAGCCTTCCCAACGTAAACCAATACTCGTATGAGAAAGGATTCTTATCGATTAGCTCATTACATAACTCGATCGCCCGGGGAACGTCTCCTTCCGTCTCGAGGATGTAGCAAAGCTCATTCTTAAGGATCAAGTTATCCGGAAATAAAGCCAAGCCACGGTCCACGAAATCGCGGGCCTCTTTGTTCATGTCTAAATCATTCAGGATGGGGGAGATGTACTCGAAGACTTCCTCCAAATAGTCACAATCCCTAGTGATCAACTCTTCCGTGATCTCCAGAACCTTGGGATATTGGTTGAGCGAGCAATAGCATTCCATTTTTAACATATCCAGATCTTGGTTATCAGTCTCCGCTATATTCTCGAGCAGAGCGAGAGCGCTCTCATAATCCTCGTTATATGCGAATTGCCTGCCTTTCTTGATTTGCAAGGCGGAATTACCGGGATGAAGCTTTAGCCCGAGGGCTAAGACTTCATCAAAGTAAGTATAATCGTTCGAATCTTCAAAGCTGTCCAACATTTCATCGATTTGATCAGCGTCGAAATAAGGCTCCTTACCCTCTTCCTTCGCTGAAAGATAATGTTGTAACAAGCGTGAGATATCGTCTTTTTTCATTTACTATTCTTTATTTATTAATCTTGCTCCACGTGTCCTTTAGCCCTACGGTACGGTTGAATACCAAGTTGTCGGGGGTGGATTCGCTATCTATGTTGAAATAGCCGATACGCTGGAATTGAAGGTAGGAAAGCTTGGGCAAGGTCGCCACGAACTTCTCTACGTAACAGTTTTTCCGGATCTCCAAGGAGTTCGGGTTGATGATTTCCTTCATCGCCTCTAGCGGGGAGCAATTCTTCTCCTCCCGGATAGCGGCCAATTCGTCTCTAGGGTTCTCCACCTTCCAAAGGCGGTCGTATAAGCGTACTTCCGCTTTTTGGCAATGGGCGCGGCTTACCCAGTGCAAGGTACCTTTTACTTTACGGTTAGCGTCCGGCATACCGCTGCGGGTATTCGGATCGTATTCGCAATATACCTCGGTAATCTCACCGTTCTCGTCTTTCTTACAGCCCGTACATTTTACGATATAGGCGTTCTTCAGACGAACTTCCTGTCCCGGTGTCATCCGGAAATATTTCTTGGGAGCGTCTTCCATGAAGTCCTCACGTTCCATCCACAACTCACGGCTGAACTCGATCGTATGGCTGCCGGCTTCCGGATCTTCCGGGTTGTTGATCGCTTCCAGCTCCTCGACCTGTCCTTCCGGATAGTTGGTGATAATCAGTTTCACCGGATTGATCACGGCGGATACACGGATGGCGCGGGCATTCAGATCCTCGCGTACGGCGCTTTCCAGCAAGGCGAACTCGTTCAGGGCGTCGTAAGTCGTATAACCGATCTTGTCGATGAACTTACGGATAGACTCCGGAGAGTAACCCCGGCGGCGGAAACCGCAGATGGTCGGCATACGGGGATCATCCCAACCGTTTACCAAGTTCTCTTTTACCAATGTAAGCAGGTTACGCTTGCTCATCAGCGTGTAGCTTAGGTTCAATTTGTTGAACTCAGTTTGTCGGGGGCGGTTGTCGTTCAAGTCCTCGCCTTCCTTCAGCCAGTCGATAAATAAATCATACAGAGGACGGTGTACGACAAACTCCAAGGTACACAAGGAATGCGTCACGCCCTCGAAGAAATCGCTCTGTCCGTGGGCAAAGTCGTACATCGGATACGCTTTCCACGTCGTGCCCGTACGATGGTGCGGATGGTTAACCACCCGATAGATGATCGGATCGCGGAAGTGCATGTTCGGGTTTGCCATGTCGATCTTCGCGCGAAGTACCATGGCACCTTCCGCTATCTCACCCGTGTTCATCTTCTTGAAGAGAGCTAAGCTTTCCTCGATCGGGCGGTTGCGATACGGGCTCTCGATGCCCGGTTGTGTAGGCGTGCCCTTTTGCTGGGCTATTTGTTCGGATGTCTGCTCGTCAATATATGCTTTACCTTCCTCGATGAGGCGGATCGCGAAATCCCACAATTGCTGGAAGTAGTCGGATGCGTAATAAATATTTCCCCACTGATATCCCAGCCATTGGATATCCTCCTTGATCGCCTCCACGTATTCCTCATCCTCCTTCGTCGGGTTCGTGTCGTCGAAACGGAGGTTGCAGATACCGCCATGGCGTTCAGCGATGCCGAAATCTAGGCAAATGGCCTTCGCATGGCCGATGTGAAGGTATCCGTTGGGCTCGGGCGGGAAACGGGTTTGTACACGTCCTCCGTTCTTGCCTTCCGCTAAATCTTTCTCTACGGCTGCCTCAATGAAATTCAGGTTCTTCTTGCCTTCTTCTTCGTTTGTATTGATATCGCTCATACTTAAAAATTGATAGTTTTTCTTCGAATGGGGCAAAGGTAGCGATTTCTTTTTAAAATAGGCTGATGAGCAGGGCTATATTTAGGACGGTTACCATCGTTCCCAGCAGCAAGAGGATGATGGTCGTAGAGCGGCTGTTCGCGTAGACACCCATGACCTTCTTGCTGGAAGTGAGGTACACTTGCGTGAAGACCGTGATCGGCAATTGCACGCTCAACAACATCTGCGACAGGATCAATCCCTTGAACGGATCGCCGATCAGGAAGATGATGGCCAAGGCGGGGACGAACGATAGCAGGACTCCCAGCTTGGAGTGGAGGTCGGTATGATTGTATGCCTCGCCATAGAATCCGGCGAAGATGGAAGCCCCGGCGATACCGGATGTGATGGTCGAGGATATGCCCGCCAGTAATAGGGCGGCGGCGAAAATCACCCCGGCGTTATTTCCTACGAGGGGTACCAATAACTGTTGCGCTTGGTCCAGCTCGTCTACGGCGATGTTTTGCTTGAAGAAGGTAGAGGCGGCCAAGATGATCATCGCCGAGTTGATCGCCCAGCCGATCACCATGGACAGGAGCGTGTCGTAGAACTCGTACTTCAGTTGTTTCTTGATGACCGACTCGTCCTCTAGGTTCCATTCCCGGCTCTGTATCACCTCCGAGTGCAGGAACAGGTTGTGAGGCATCACGACGGCTCCCAGTACGCTCATGATGATCAGCATGGAGTTCTCGGGGAAGGTGGGTTTCACCCAGCCTACCACGGCCTGCCCCCAGTCTACGTCGACCAACGCTAGCTCGTATAGGAACGAGAGCCCGATAATGGACACGAACGTGATGATCCAGCGTTCGGTCTTGCTGTATGTATTACTGAATAGCATGGCGAGGCATACGATGGTGACGATCACCGCTCCCGCCTTGATCGGCATACCGAACAGCATCCGGAGGGCGATGGCTCCACCGAGTATCTCGGCGAGGGAGGTGGATATGCTGGCGAGCATGGCCGATCCTAGGATCGGGCGGCTTAGCACGCGGGGCATGTATTTGTTGGTCGCCTCCGAGAGGCAGAGGCCGGTCACGATGCCGAGGTGGGCCACGTTGTGCTGGATAATGATCAGCATGACAGACGAGAAGGTGACGACCCACAGGAGGGCGTAGCCGAACTCGGAGCCCGCGGCGAGATTCGTCGCCCAATTCCCGGGATCGATAAAGCCTACGGTGACAAGTAATCCGGGGCCGATATATTTTAGCAAATCCAATGCCCCGGAGCGGGGGCGGTGGTTGATCTTCAGTTTGTCTAGTAAGTTCATGTTTGTATAGATACTTTTAAATTAAAAAAACAGCGTAAAGATACGAATAGTTTCGTTGTTACCCAACGGTGGCCGGAAATACGTTCGTACGGCCGATGGCGGGTATCCGTACGGCTGTCCTCTTGTAGCTGCCCGGCTGCGTGTCCGCGTTTATGCGAATACGGTAAACGAGCTACGGGAATGTCAACACGAAGGTAGTCTGCCGCTGGGACGGGTTGCTTCTCAACGCGATGCTGCCGCCGGACAAGCGCATGATCTGCCGTGAGATGGACAGCCCGATACCGCTTCCGCCTTCTTTCGTGGTGAAGAACGGCACGAATATATGCTCGGCTTCCTCGGGGGGGATGATAGGGCCGTTGTTCGTCACTTCTAGGATAACGGCCTCGTTGGGGTCGCAATACGCCTTGAACAAGATAAGCCCGTTTTCTTGCTCGTGCCCGATCGCTTGCATGGCGTTCTTCAAGAGGTTCAAGACTACTTGCGTGATCAGGTTCTCGTCGGCGTAGACGATCAAGTCCTCCGGTTCCACGTCGATACGAATGGTTATGTTCGGGTAGTTATTGTGATGACGGGCCAACCGCGTGAGCCGTTCGGCGAACTTATTGACGTAGAATAAAGAGGGCTGAGGAGTCGGTATATGCGTAAACTTACGGTACGACTCGACGAACGCGATCAAGCTCTTCCCGGTAGAGCTGATTACCTCCAAACCGCCTCGTATCTCCTCGTCAATATTCTGATGGAGGGAAAGCAAGGTGTCGCTCAAGGAGGTGATAGGGGTGACGGAGTTCATGATCTCATGGGTCAAGACCCGTGTCAGCCGTATCCATGACTCGATCTCCTTATCGTCCAGCTCGCTGTTGATATCATTGATCGCGATGATGCGGACGTGTTTCTCTTGGAGCGTCATCTCGGAGACACGGACCGAGAGATGTACCGTGCCACGCTCGTTGATAAAAGAGATCTGATGTTTCTCGCCGGGACGAACGTCGCTGATGAGGCGCTCTAGATTCTCGTCGATGCGTCCGAGCTGGCGGGCATGGGTAAAGACCGTCAATCCCAGCAGTCGCAAGGCCTCGTTGTTGGTCTGGAAAATATTGCCCTTATCATCTTCTACGATGATACCCGTATTCACTTGGTTCATGATCAACTCGTAATATTTCTCTTTCTGGATCGCCTCGGCTTTCGCTTGAAAAAGTATCTGGGTGATGCGGTTTAAGGACTCGCTAACCAGCTTGTCGTTGGAGGAACGCCCCCGGGTAGCGTATTTGAAGGCGTAATCGCTATTGTCGATCGCGTCGAACATGAAGGCTACCTTTTGTGCGTTCCGCTTGAACAAAAGGCTGATGCCCCGCAAGGCGGCCATCCATCCGATGCCTAAGAACAGGAACCATCCCCATTCTTCCACCAAGGCCAAGTAGGTGAGTGCCGCCGTCAGCCCGATAGCGAGGGCGAGGCGGAAGGTGAGGCTGTAATAAATGCCTTTAAAGTTCATACCGCTTGATCTTATTGTAAAGCGTTTGCCGTGAGATTCCCAACTGGTTCGCCACGAGCGAGAGATTGCCGCCGAATTTATCCATGGCGGCCTTGATCATTGTATACTCCATTTCCTCGAGCGTAGTGATGTCATTCTTGACGGGCGCCTCCCGCTTACGGGGGAAATCGAAATTGCCGCCATCTAAAGTATCACCGTCGGCGATGATAATCGCTTTCTCCACGGTATGTTCCAGTTCGCGGATATTACCCAGCCAAGGTTGGGCTTTCAGCTTTTCTTTGGCGTCGTCGGTAAGGGTCATGGGCTTTTTACCGTAGATGTTGGTATATTTCGTGATGAATATCTCGGTAAGCGGTACGATATCCTCCGGCCGCTCCCTCAAGGGCGGGATCTCTACGTGTATCGTATTGATACGATACAGCAAGTCCTCGCGGAATTGCTCTTTCTGTACCATCTCCTGCAAGTCCCGGTTCGTGGCGCAGATCAAGCGGATATTGATGGGGATCGGGGTATTGCTACCTACCCGTACGATGCTCCGGCGTTGCAAGGCGGTCAATAATTTGGCTTGCAAATGATAAGATAGGTTCCCGATCTCATCGAGGAACAAGCTTCCGTTGTTCGCTACCTCGAACTTACCGGGGCGATCCGTCCGGGCGTCGGTGAAGGCCCCTTTTACGTGTCCGAATAGCTCGCTCTCGAACAGCGTCTCCGTGATAGCGCCCATATCCACCGGTACCATGGCCTCATCCTTACGGGGGGATAGCAGGTGTATTTCCCGGGCCAGCATTTCCTTACCGGTTCCGTTCTCTCCCGTGATTAATATATTGGCGTCTGTCTTGGCTACTTTCTCTATCAGCATCCGTAGTTGCTGCATGGCGTTGCTGTCTCCCCAAAACATACCGCTTTCCTTGGATACCAACTGCTTGTTGCCGACACCGCCTTTATGATTGGCCGAGCGGATTTGGTAAGCGGCTTGCAAGGTTTCCAATAATTTAGCGTTGTCCCAAGGCTTTACCACGAAATCGGTAGCCCCTTCCTTGATTCCTCGTACCGCCAGATCGATGTCGGCGTAGGCGGTAAAGAGAACGACTTGTATCGAGGGATAAGCCTTCTTGATCTCGGAGAGCCAGAACAACCCCTCGTTGCCGCTGTTTATACCGGCGCTGAAATTCATGTCGAGCAATACGACATCCACGTTCTCGTCGTGCAGCGTGTTTTTTATCTTGTTCGGGGTAGAGATGGTGATAACCTTCTCGAAGCAAGTTCCTAACAGCATTTGTACGGCGGTCAGGATACCTTTATTATCATCCACAACTAGTATAGTGCCTTGTTTTGCCATGTCATGTCCATTTATACGGGCAAAGATACTCGATCTGGTCGATACTTCCTAAACCAGATACATCCTATTTCTGTTTCATATACCGTATGGATAAAGAAATAACGAATATAAATGGTCAGACGGGAGGGAATATCCCGGATGGCTTGCCAATCCCTAGCCGTTATTGGGCGATCCTAGCGATTGGGCTTGGTGTTACCGTGTCGGTGTTGGATGGGGCGATCGCAAACGTGGCTTTACCTACGATTGCCGGCGATCTCCATACGAGTCCGTCTGCTTCTATATGGGTGGTGAACGCTTATCAGTTGGCGATCACGATTTCTTTGCTGTCGTTATCGTCGATGGGAGAGATCTGGGGGTATCGGAAGGTGTATACGATCGGGTTGCTGTTATTTAGCTGTACCTCTTTGGCCTGCGCTTTATCCGATTCCTTGTTTACGCTGATTATCGCCCGTACGCTACAAGGTTTTGGCGCCGCTGCCATAGCGAGCGTGAATACGGCCTTGATCCGTATTATTTATCCCAAACGTTTTCTGGGGCGAGGTATGGGGATTAATGCCTTGGTGGTATCCGTATCGGCCGCCGCTGGTCCTACGATAGCCGCTGGTATATTGTCCGTGGGGAACTGGCCTTGGTTGTTCGCTATAAATATCCCGATAGGTATTACCGCTTTGATATTGAGCTTTAAGTTCTTGCCGCAAAATCCGGTGAAGGCTGTCGGACGTAAGTTTGATGTTACGGCGGCACTCATGAACGCATTGACATTCGGTTTGGTGATAGCGATTATCGAGGCGTTCACGCATGATGTACATATCTCATTGATAATAGCGGCGATTGTTATCGTATTGTTCTGTGGGTATTTCTATATCCGGAGAGAGGAACGGCAGGCATATCCATTATTGCCGATAGACTTGCTGCGTATTCCTCTTTTTACCCTTTCTATCATTACGTCTGTGTTTTCTTTCATCGCTCAGATGCTGGCTATGGTCTCTTTCCCGTTTTTCTTGCAGCGGGTACTGGGACGCGATGAGGTGGCGACCGGCTTATTATTGACTCCTTGGCCTTTGGCGACAATGGTGTGCGCCCCTTTGGCCGGGATCTTGTCGGAGAAAATGAATGCCGGGGTCTTGAGTGGTATCGGGTTGATTATCTTCTCGGGAGGGTTGTTCTCGTTGGCGGAATTACCGGCGCATCCTTCCGATCTGGATATTATCTGGCGCATGGCGCTTTGCGGTTGTGGCTTCGGGTTGTTCCAGACTCCTAACAATAGCCTCATGATCGGGGCCGCTCCGGAAAGTAGGAGTGGAGGGGCTAGTGGCATGTTGGGTACGGCCCGTTTGCTGGGACAAACTTGCGGGGCTTCGCTGGTAGCCTTGATGTTTAAGTTATTTCCCGGCCATAGCATGCCCGCGGCGTTATGGCTGGGAAGTGTGTTGGCCTTGATCGGGGCGGTTATTAGTTTCTCCCGGATCAATCGTAAGGCTTGATCGGATTAGGCGAGATGCGATTTTACCTGCATTTTCGCCCGGTATCCCAGCAGGCATACAGAGCATAAGAAGCCTAATGGGTAAGCCATCCAAATCCCGGCGATACCCCAATGGAATGTGAATCCCAATAGATATCCGGCAGGTATGGCTATGATGAAATAAGCGAGAAACGAGATCCACATAATCGCTTTCACGTCGGCTAGCCCTCGTAAGGAGTTCGCTAAAATGATTTGTGCGCTGTCTCCTATTTGATAGAGCATCAATATGGGGAGTAGTGTCTTCACGATTGCGTTGACATGAAGATTATCCGTAAATATTAATCCAAGCCAGGATTGGGTCATGAATAAGGTGGTGCAGACAATACAAACGACAATAAGCCCTAGATGAAGCCCGGCAATGGTGATCTTACGCACCATATACCAGTCGTTCGCCCCTTTATAATAACTGGTACGAATCGCTACGGCGGCTCCAAGACCTAAATAGATGGTAAAACTGATCGTTGATATGGTAATGGCTATTTGATGGGCGGCAAGCTCAAGGCTACCCAGCCAACCCACCATGATGGCGGTGACGCAGAATGTTCCCGCTTCCAAGCCTTGTTGCAGACTGATCGGCCAGCCTATGGAATTCAGCCTTCTCCAACTTTGCTTATTGATACGAATATGGGTGAAACCTTTCCGGTAAGGCTTATAGTCGGTTCGCAGCATGAATACGGCGATGAAAAGCAATAGCATGATGATACGCGAGATAAAGGTGCTTATACCTGCCCCGAGCAGTCCGAGTTCCGGCATTCCGCATTTTCCGTAAATGAGGATATAGTTGCCGATGATATTCAGCAGATTCCCTGTCAATAGGACCCACATGGATATGGATGGGTTGGCTATGCCTTCCACGAATTGACGGAATGAATTATAAAGCATTACGAATAGGATCGAGACTAATGAGACCGCGAAATAAGGTCTTATCAATGGCAAGAGTTCTTCGGGTTGGCCTAAAGAGTCTAGGTTTAGGTAAATCCCCAGTAAGACGGCTATCAATAATAAGGTGGTAGTCATATTGGCAACCAGACTGTTTTTGAGCCAGCCTCCGATCACGATCTTTTTATTCATCGCTAAATTCTGTCCGATTAGCGGGGTAAGATTATAGGAGAATCCGGTTCCCATTATGATAAATGCGTTTATTACATTATTGACGAACGATGCCGCCGCTAGTTCCTCCGTACTGTGTTGTCCCACCATGATGGTGTCTGCCAATCCGGTGATGATAGCCCCCAATTGTCCGATGATGATAGGTACCCCTAGCATTACTAAGGATTTATAATATTGTTTGTAACCCGCTATTCTATTGTACATATGTATTGTTCTGTTATTAATGATGGTGTAAAAATCCTTGATCGTATATGCCGGATATACGATAGAGTTGTTCTAAATGAAAATGTAAAGATAAATTAGAAGGAATAGGGTGCGGATACGGTAGAACCTCTCGTAGTCCAATGGACGAACAAGATACTTTTAGTCGTAAAAAAATAATATTCGAATTTACAGCTCATACCTCTTCTTAGATTTAGCGGCGCAAAATTACGTAAAATCACTGGAATCCGCAAACCTTCAAAATTACCTTTGTTTTTGGGATCGCACTTTTTTTATATCTTTACGGATATAAGATAAATGAATGATTATGGATCAGTTCGTAGAACAATTAAGGCAGGTGTCTCCTTTATCAGATGAGATCGTGGGGCAGCTGTTGGAAGAAATGAAAGAGGTTTCTTTTGCTAAGGGAGAATTATCGATTCGGGAGGGAGAAAGAGATCCGTTTGTTTGGTTCGTGAAAACCGGATTGGTCCGGGCTTTCGTGGAGCGTGAGGGGAAAGATATCTCGTTATGGTTCGCCTCGGATAGCGAGGTGATCAATTTTGTTTATCGGGATATCTCCGCCTATAATGTTCAAATGGTGGAGAATACGACATTATTGAGAATACCGAAAACGAAATTGGATTACCTATGCCGGAGCTCCCTTGAGTTGGCCAATTGGGGGTTGAAAATACAAGATTACTATCTTCGGGAATATGAGAACTATTTTATAAACGATAGTTGGATGGAAGCTCGTGAACAATATGAGTCATTGCTGAAAACCCGTCCGGACTTGATCTTGAAACTACCCTTGAAACATATCGCCTCCTATTTACAGATAACCCCACAGTCATTGAGCCGTATCCGTGCTTCCGTAAAAAAATAGGGAAAAGTCATTATTTATCATAGGGTAATTTTTCTTGTTTTCAATAGCCATATCTTCGCGTCGTTAAAAACGTGAAGTGGATAATATGAAAATGAGTGGAGAAAAGGCGATCCATCGCCAAAAGTTGGAGCGTGGTTTACTAACCCAAAAGATTTCAAGACTATTTCTGAAATATACGATACCGGGAGTAGCCGGCCTATTATTCCTCGGGATTCAGTCGGTGATCGATGGTGTGATATTAGGGCGGTTTGTCGGGGCGAACGCTTTGGCCAGCGTGAATCTGATCTTACCTTGCTATAGTTTGATGACGGCTTTGTCTATCGTGATAGGAGTAGGGTGCCAGACCTTGATCGGTATAAACCTCGGACGTTTGGATCGGCAAGAGGCGAATAACGCTATAACTACCTCGTTCTTGTTTCTTGGAGGAATATCCGTTTTGATTAGCGGGTTGATTTATATATTCGCCGGAGATATTGCCCGTATGTTAGGTGCGAATGACGTATTGGTTACGGGAGCCGTGGATTATATTCGTTCCCTTGTCCCGTTTTTCCCTTTATTATCATTGATGTTCTTAGGAGATTATATGATTAAGGCGATGGGGCATCCGCTTTATGCCATGATCGTAATGGGAAGTACGGTGTTGATTAATATCGGTCTGGATCTTTTGTTTATCCCGGTAATGGGTTTAGGGATTAAGGGGGCGGGATTGGCTACAGGTTTGGCCTTTACCTTGGGAGCGCTGTTCAATATTCCCCGGATGTTCCAGCGAGGGCAAGTCGTAGCGGTACAAAGAGGACGTTTCCGTTGGCCTTTGGTCTGGAATGCGTTATACAATGGCTCTTCGGAAGGAATATCCGAGCTATCTGCCGGAATCACGATTTTTTTGTTCAATATAACGATGATGCGATATTTAGGAGAGGATGGAGTCGCCGCCTTTACGGCGATTAACTATATCCTGTTTATCGCCACCACGGTATTCTTAGGGATATCCGATGGAATTATACCGATTATCAGTTATAATTTCGGGGCGGGAAGATTGGACCGGATCGAGAAAGTGCTGAGATTAGCAGGGCGTGTTAATTTTATGATAGGTATAACGTTATTCGCCATCTTATTCTTTTTCGGGCAACAGATCACGTCCTTTTTCTTTAAGGGAGGAGAGGCTTTGGACGCTTTGGCGATCGCTAATTACGGCATAACGATTTATTGCTTCACCTTCTTGATGAGTGGGCTGAATATATTGGCCTCCAGTTATTTCACGGCTATCGGCAACGCTAAGCTGTCGGTTGTTATCTCTATGCTGCGTAGCTTGGTATTCGTAACCTTTGGTATTATCGTTTATCCTTCTTTATTCGGCATCCAAAGTATTTGGTATAATGTACCGGTGGCGGAGTTGTGTACGTTATTTATCTCCTTTATGTTGGTAAGGAGAGAACTTTTAAAAGAGGCCGTGCTGAAAAATTAATCAGCACAACCCTCTTAATTTCTTATTCGATATTCTTCCGTATCTTCGTCAGATACTCTTTCATCTTCTCGGAATCCTTATCCTTGATGATTTCTTGCAGGATATGCAATTCCTCTTGTATCCGCTCGATTTGGCGAGGGGTACGGGGGTTGAAAAGGATCTCGGTCAATAGAAAATCGTCCTCGGACAAAAGGCCGCGGGCGATTTTCATATGGCGTTTGAAAGTGGTACCCGGGGCATCCTGATGCTTCATCGTAGCGGCAAATACCATAGTGGAGGCGAAAGGGATACCTAGTGAGTAGGCTACCACTTTATCGTGCTCCTCGAACGTGTATTCGCAGATATGCAGGCGGAGGCTGGAATAAATATCCTTGAAGAAGATCTTGCCCAGATGATCGCCCTCGGAGATAATAATCGTATTCTCTTTCTCCAGTTGTCCCAGATTAGCGAATGTAGGTCCGAACATCGGGTGAGTGGAGACATACGGGAAACCGCATGTCTCATAAAACTCCTTCAAATAAGTCTTCACGGAAGCTATATCGGAAATGATGCAATACGGTTGCAAGTAAGGCATTACGGCCTTGAAAGCCTCTATCGTGTAACTTAACGTCACGCAGTTGATGACCAACTCGGGATTGAAATCCTTAACCTCTTCCGGGCTTTGTAGGCGAAGGGCATTATAGATAAAACGCATACGTTTCGGATCTTTCTCCAATACGGCTACCTCATGATCAAAACTAAGCAGGTCGGTGAAGAAAGAACCCATCTTTCCTGCGCCTAAAATCAATATTTTCATCTTATAAATTATTGTTCGTTCATGATAATCATTTGCTGGCGCACGGATTCCTCATGGATCTCCTTCAAGATCTCCTTTACAAAGTCCGGGCTCAGGTCCATTTGTTCACCCATGCTGGAGCGTTTCTCTAAGATCTCGCTGTAGCGGGGAGACTGTAAGATCGGCATATTGTGCTCTTTCTTATAAACGCCGATCTCCTTGGAGATACGCATACGTTTAGCCAAAAGCTCCAATAATTGCTCGTCGATACCATCGATCTGGCGGCGAAGAGCGGTCAGGTTCTCGGTAGTCTGGTTTACGTCACGGATCACCAATAGGTTCAATACGTAATCCAATACATCCGGGGTGATTTGCTGGGAAGCGTCGCTCCATGCGCAATCCGGGTTACAATGAGACTCTACGATCAAGCCGTCGAAACTCAAGTCCATCGCTTGCTGGCAAAGTGGGGCTACCAACTCACGCTTACCACCAATGTGACTAGGATCACAGAAAATAGGCAGGTCCGGCATACGGCGGCGAAGCTCAATAGGAATATGCCACAACGGAAGGTTACGGTAGATCTTCTTGTCGTATGAGCTGAAACCTCTATGGATAGCACCCAAGCGATGAATGCCCGCTCCGTACAAACGCTCGAACGCTCCGATCCACAACTCCAAGTCCGGGTTAACCGGGTTCTTGATCAATACAGGTACATCAACCCCTTTTAACGCGTCGGCGATCTCTTGGACAGCGAATGGATTTACCGTCGTACGTGCTCCGATCCAAAGGATATCGATACCGGCTTTCAATGCCTCGAATACATGATCTTTAGTCGCTACCTCGGTAGATACCAACATGCCGGTCTCTTTTTTCACTTTCTTCAACCAAGCTAATCCCTCGGCTCCGATCCCCTCGAATCCACCCGGTTTCGTACGAGGCTTCCAAATACCCGCACGGAATATCTTAACGCCTCTGGAGGCTAATCCTTGGGCTGTTTCTAACACTTGCTCTTCTGTCTCGGCGCTACAAGGGCCTGCGATTACGATAGGACGTTGTGTATCAACTCCCGGTAATGCTAACGGTTCAATCTTCATTTCCATCTTTGTGATCTATATTTTAATTTTCAATTTTCAGTTATAAATTCTCAATTCTCTTCAAGGCTTCTTCTAAAGTCTCGTTCTTGCAGCAAAGGGAGATACGGATATAACGCTCGCCACGGCTACCGAAGATAAATCCCGGCGTAAGGAATACGTTTGCCTCGTATAGCACCTTGTTGGCGATTGCCTCGCCGCTCTCGGCGGAGTCGGGGATACGTCCCCAAAGGAACATACCTACTTGGTTCTCGTCGTACTCGCATCCCAAGGTACGCATGATTTGTCCGGCAAGGTCCCGGCGGCTACGATAGACACGGTTCATGTTGTCGTACCACTCTTTCTTTGCGCTTAGGGCCTCTACCGCCGCATATTGCATCGGCTTGAACTGCCCGGAGTCGATATTGCTTTTTACCTTCAGTATCCATTGGACGAATTGGGCGTTGGAAGCCAGCATCGCCATACGCCAACCCGGCATATTATGAGCCTTACTCATGGAGTTCATCTCGATGCAGATCTCTTTGGCTCCCGGTATGCTTAAGATACTTAGCGGATGCTCATTCAAGATGAAGCTATAGGGGTTATCATTACATATAATAATACCGTGCTTCCGGCCGAAGGCCACCAGTTTCTCGTATAGCTCTACGCTAGCGTTCGCCCCTGTGGGCATATTCGGGTAATTGGTCCACATCAGCTTTACGTTGGAGAGATCCATTTTCTCCAGTTCCTCGAAATCCGGTTGCCATCCCAGTTCCTCTTTCAGCTCGTAAGGGATCAAACGGGCCTCTACCAGTTTGCTGACGGAACTATATGTCGGATATCCCGGGTTCGGAACCAGTACGCCATCCCCCGGATTCAAGAATGCCAGCGAGATATGCAAGATACCTTCTTTGGAGCCGATGAGCGGCTGGATCTCTGTTTTCGGGTCCAAGTCTACGTCGTACCACGTCTTGTACCAGTCGGCGAATCCCTTACGCAGTTCCGGTATGCCCACGTACGGCTGATAACCGTGCTCGTTCGCTTTACGGGCATGTTCACACAACGTCTCGATGGTCTGTTCCGAAGGTGGAAGGTCGGGGCTACCCACGCCAAGGTTGATGACGTTCTTGCCTGCGGCATTCATCTCGGCTACTTCCTTCAATTTCTTGGAGAAGTAGTATTCCTGTACGCTACCTACACGGTTAGCGGGTGTAATATTACACACTTTGTCTTCCTTCTGCATATTCGCCTAATATTTTTAAGTCTTTTGTTAACGGTCTGATAGCGTCCAACGCTTGTTTGTAGCGGGTAAAATCCGTGAAAGTAAGGTCGATGTAGAACAAGTATTCCCATTCACGCCCGATAATAGGCAAGGACTGTATTTTAGAAAGATTCATGTCGTAAAAAGAGAGAACGGAGAGGACTTTGGAAAGGCTGCCGGAGGTGTGGGGAAGAGCGAATACGAGAGAGGATTTGTTTTTATCGGTTCCTCGAAGCATCTCATCCGCCGTCCAGCGGTCCGCTATAGCGAGGAAGCGGGTGAAATTCCGTTTGTTAGTTTCGATCCCCTCGGCAAGGACTTCCATCTTGTAGATCTGGGCAGCCAGTTTCCCGCATATCGCCGCATGTCCTTTCAGTTGGTTTTCCGAGATCCACCGGGCACTCATGGCGGTATCTTCTTTCTCTACCACCTTGGCGTTGGGCAGAGTATCGAGGAAATCGGTACATTGCATCAACGCTATCGGATGGGAGTTGACCTCTGTTACCTCGTGTATCGAGGTTCCCGGAAGAGCTACCAAGGAATGGGAGATACGTAGCTTATACTCGCCGGTAACGCTCAGCCCGCTTTCACGGATCAGCTCATGGTTTTGAAGGAGGCTTCCCGCTATCGTATTCTCGATGGCCATCATGCCTAGTACGGACGGGTCTTTCTTGATCGTCGTGATAACATCCCGAAACGTATTGCAAGGGATGATTTCTATTTCTTCACCTTCATGATAATTACGGGCGGCGATGTCGTGATACGAACCGGCTATTCCCTGTATTGCTACTTTCTTTTTCATCTTGTTTCTCTATTTTTACTCTAAACTGTTACAAACAAAAAAAGTCCCACCGAAACCGGCAGGACTTTATATTTTATTGATATTTATATTCAATCATCAACGCTTTACATACAAACTCCTGCCCTTACTCTGCTAAAGTAAAAGTAATAAAAGTAATATGTAAAGCTAAATCGATTCATTGTCTGTTTGTTTTTAAATACGCAGCAAAAGTAACGCTTTTTTGGAAACTACAAGCAAAAAGTGATATTTTTTTTCTGTTACATTTAAATTTTATCTTAACTGTTTCTGAACTTCTGTGGAGATACGCCTACGTACCGTTTAAAGTACTTACCGAAAAAGGATACATTCGGGAAGTTCAAGGAGTAAGATATCTCTTGGATAGTCAAGTCCGTAGCCATCAATTGCGATTTTGCGTCCATGATTATCATATCGGCTATGATATCGGATACGGAACGTCCGGTCTTTTGCTTGATGATCATGCAGAGATGCTGGGGAGAAATACTTAGTTGGCTGGCATAAAAAGCCGTTTGCCGCTTTGAGGTATAATTCTTCATCACCAGTTGGATGAATTTCTTGTGGATCTCGTCGCTACGGGTCGTTATCTTGTTAGGCCATGATTTTCCTTGATACAAATCACTGATCCCATGGATCATGGTAAGCAGGATATGTTTCACCATCTCCCTGTTTATGGATTTCTCTTTCGCTTGTACTCGCTCTAGCAAATGGAAATAATCGTTAATGAAGTCCGCCCGGTCCTCACTCAGTGATATGATCGGATTCTCGTAGATAGTAGGTAAGGTGCTCATCGTAGACTTTATCATGTTCACGCAGTCCATGAACTCGGATGAGAATCCTATAAAGGAAAGGCGGAAACTCTCTTTCTGCTCACAGAACTGAATAATGCTTCCCGGCATCAAGGTGATGAAATCATTCGGTTTCAACGTGTACTCCGTCAAGTTGATGGAAGCCCGTAAATTTCCTTCAACGCATAACACGAAAATACCTGCTTTTAACCGGCAAGTCTGCTTGTAAAAGTTTAAGATTGCCTCGGTAATGTCGTTTCCTACGACATAATCCCGGGGCAAATCTAATTGTGGTAAGTTTGCGTTCATCCGTTAATTTATTAATGATTGAACACAAAAATAATAAAAGTGGCGTTGACTTACTGGATAATTTAAAAATAGACCAATTAATCCTTGAATCAGACTTATTCCGCTTGTGCTTCCTTATTCCTTTTATGCAAGCTTTTCAGTTCGAAGGATAGCATGACACGGAATATACCTATTATTAATAAGGCATAAGCGATCATGTAAACCAACGTGAAGGCCCCTAGGGCGGGTTGCCAGATAACACCGATGGAGCAAAGGATAGCCAAGATACCGAAGACCATGTACCAACCCCAGTTCCGTGTGCCGTATCGTTTCAGGTCCATCGAGTAACCGGTAGCCGAGAAGCCTCTGAACATAAGCCAGAATGCCAAGACAAACGGAAGCACCTCCATGCTAAGTCCCGGGCTTGCCATCAAGAATATACCTAAGATCAAGTCGATAATACCTCCGGCCAAATACCATCCCCAACTGCTGATACCCTTTTTGTTCGCCAAGGCGAAAGCGATCTCGAACAAGCCGCTTACGAACATAGAGACGCTGAATAAGATACTAAGCGCTACGTAGCTCGCCAATGGCGCGAACATTAAATAAATAGCGACGATGATGTAAAGCAGTCCGACCAATAGTGATAACCACCAATTCTTGACCGCATAATCCATTTTATCAATAAATGTTTTCATATTGGATAATATTTGTATTGTAATTACCCAATTAACAAAGGGAAGGAAGAAAAAGTTCTGGGTATTTGTGGCTAGGATATCCTTAAAAACTTTGTCCTTTGGAAATTAATTCTTTTCTTTGACGTTTCAAATCAATATAGGTATATAAGTACGAGGATTATGATGAAAAATTTGATAGCGATAACTTGTTTTGTCGTGGCGTTGGTGTCTTGTAATAAGGTGGAACATAAGCTGGAAGGAAAATGGCAATTGAAAACCGTAGAGGCGAATGGGGTGGTCCAGACGGTGGATACGGTTTGGTATAACTTCCAGACCTCTTTGTTCGAGTACCAATTATATGACCCGGCAAAGGACGTATATCGTACGAATTTCGGTTATAAGACGTTGGAGGGAGATACGAGACTGGATCTGGAGTTGGTCAACTATGGAGGTACACCTTTGGAACAATTCATGCGTTATACGGATTGGACCTCACCTAAACAAACTTTCACGATCGAGCAGTCATCTGTGACGAATCTGGTAATGAGCTGCGAAGGAAGAACGTATACGTTTAAGAAATTCTAAGATATCATGTGCTGTTTGATCTCAGTCCCTCATAAGGAGTACTCCAGTACTCCCTAGGAAGTACTGCGATACTCTTTGCGGAGTACTGGAGTACTTCTTACGAAGTACTCTCAGCGATGTTAGATCATGCGATCAAATCCGCTTCTATAGCTTGCGCCACCTTGATTAAATCGGCGGGGGCTATCTGTATCTGCAAGCCTCGTTGTCCGGCGCTTACATAGATCTTATCGAAGCCGGATGCCGTAGGATGGATATACGTAGGGAAATGCTTTTTCATGCCGATAGGCGAGCATCCTCCCCGGATATAACCGGTGAGCGGTAACAACTCTTTCACGGGGATCATCTCGCATTTCTTGTTCCCGGATACCTTGGCCGCCTTTTTCAAGTCCACCTCGTCCGCTCCGGGGATCACGCATACGAAATAACCGCTCTTATCGCCATGCAAGATCAAGGTCTTGAATACTTGGGCGATATCTTCCCCTAGCTGCTCCGCTACATGCGTAGCGCTCAGATCATTCTCGTCTACTTCATAAGGCACGAGCTGGTAGGCGATCTTGGCCTTGTCCAGCAGGCGTGCCACGTTTGTCTTATTAATCTTCTCTTTCATCGTTTAGATCCCTTTCATGGATAATTGAACACGTTTTCTGGATAGGTCTACGCTTAGAACCTTCACCTTGACATGCTGATGGATGGAGACCACTTGGGTAGGATCGCTTACGAAACGATCCGCCAGCTCGGAGATATGGACAAGCCCGTTTTCCTTGATCCCTACATCGACGAAACAACCGAAGTTGGTGATGTTGGTCACGATACCGGGCAATACTTGCCCTTCTTTCAAATCCTCGATCGTTTTCACCGTAGGATCGAACGCGAATACTTGGATCGTTTGGCGGGGATCACGGCCCGGTTTATCCAGTTCCTCCATGATATCAAGCAGGGTAGGCATCCCGACCTTATCCGTAAGGTAGTCCGTTAGTTTTAGTTTCTTTTTAAGCGCTTTGTCGGTGATCAGGTCGGCTACCGAGCATTTTAGGTCCTTGGCCATCCGTTCGACAATCGGGTAGCTCTCGGGGTGTACGGCCGAGTTGTCCAACGGGTTCTTTCCGTCGGGTATCCGTAGGAATCCGGCGCTTTGCTCGAAAGCCTTCTCTCCCATACGGGGGACTTTCATCAGTTCTTTCCGGGAAGTGAAGGGTCCGTGCTCCGCCCGGTAATTCACGATGTTTTGCGCTAACGTAGGGCCTAATCCCGAGATGTAAGTCAGCAAATGCTTGCTCGCCGTATTCACGTTTACACCTACTAAATTCACGCAACTCTCCACGGTTTGATCCAGACTCTTTTTCAAGGCGTTTTGCTCTACGTCATGCTGGTATTGGCCGACACCGATACTCTTCGGGTCGATCTTGACCAACTCGGCCAAAGGGTCCATCAGCCGGCGACCGATGCTGACAGCTCCGCGTACCGTGACGTCGTATTCGGGAAACTCCTCCCTAGCGATCTTGGACGCGGAGTAGATAGAGGCTCCGTTCTCGCTGACTACGAACACTTGTACCTTGCGGTCGTATCGTATATTCGTGATGAACTGCTCAGTCTCACGACTGGCGGTACCATTACCGATGGCAATGGCATCTATGGCGTAAGTGGCTACTAACTGGGCGACCTTAGCGGCGGCTTTGCCCTTCTCGTTCTGGGGCGGATGCGGGAAGATCGCCTCGTTATGCAGTAAATTCCCCTGCGCATCCAGACAGACCAACTTACATCCGGTACGGTATCCGGGGTCTACGCCTAATACCCGTTTTTGTCCCAAGGGAGGAGCGAGCAGCAATTGCCGGAGGTTCTCGGCAAATACCCGGATCGCCTCCTCATCGGCTTTCGCCTTGCTCTGGTTGGAGAACTCCGTCTCGATAGAGGGTTTCAGCAGGCGTTTGAAAGAATCGTCGACAGCTGTAGCCACTTGCTCGGAAACCTCTCCACGACCTTTTACGAAACGCCGGTTCAAGCGATCCAGACAAGATTCCGCGTCGGGAGAGATACTTACACGAAGGATACCTTCCGCCTCTCCCCGTCGGAGAGCCAATAAGCGATGGGAACTGGCCCGGTTCAAAGGCTCGCTGAAATCAAAGTAATCCCGGTATTTGGCGCCTTCCTCTTCTTTCCCCTTGATCACTTTGGATGTGATCATGGCGGTATGAGCGAAAGAGTTACGTACGGTGTTACGTGCCGATTCGTTCTCGTTGATCCATTCGGCGATAATGTCCCGTGCCCCTTGCAAGGCTTCTTCGGCGTTTTTCACTTCCCCCTTGATAAAGCTCTTGATACGTGCGGATAGGTTATTCTCGTTTTGCATCATAACGATCTTAGCCAAGGGCTCCAGTCCTTTTCGGCGTGCGATCTCCGCCTTGGTGACCCGTTTCGGTTTGTAAGGGAGATATAAATCCTCGATCTCGGTGCTATCCCAAGACTCCTCGATGCGTTTCCGGAGCTCGGGAGTAAGTTTCTCTTGCTCTTCTATCGTGGCGAGGATCGTTTCCTTTCGTTTGCGCAGTTCCGTCAGTTTATCCAGTTGATCTTTGATGGCACCGATTTGCACCTCGTCTAATCCTCCGGTCACCTCTTTCCGGTAACGACTTATAAAAGGTATGGTAGCGCCTTCGTTCAAGAGCCCGATTGTCCGTTCCACTTGTCCTTCCGGAATTTGTAGAAAACGGGCTATAAGCGTGTGAAATACGTTTGTCATATCTAGTTTTCTTAGAATTGGAGTACAAATATACGGTTTTGCTTATATTTTCGGTCGGGATGCTCACTTCTTGGGCTTATTATTTGTATCTTTCATTAATTTTCAAGAATTTTACGGCCGGAATATTCAAGCCTTTGATTAAAAAAATCAACATGGAAGTTAATACTACGGAGAACAAAACTTTGGAACAGGATTATAGGGATTTAGCAGGATTGTTATCTAATATCGTGGACTCGTTGCCCATCTACTTTTTCGTGAAGGATACGGGTGATAATTTCAGGTACGTGTACTCCAGCCCTTTGATGAACCAACTTTACGGACGATATCATAATGATGTGGTCGGGAAAACAGATTTTGACCTATTTCTAGATCCGGTCGTCGCCCAATCTTTCAGGGATATGGACGAGGAGGTGGTGAAAACGGGTAAGATGCAGCGTTTCGTGGAGCAAATGATCGATCCGAAAGGTATCTTGCGTACTATGGATACGATGAAACTGCTAGCGCCCCGTGAGGATAAGCCTCCTTATTTAGTAGGGATTTCATGGGATATTACAAAGCAAAGGCAGGTCGAGGAGGAGTTGCATAGCTATAATAAGCGCTTGGCGCTCGCATGTCAAGCGGGTAAGATCTACCCGTGGCTTGGGGATCTGGTAAACGGTACGGCGGAGCTTTCCTTGGAAGAAAACGGCCAGATCAAGCATGTGCAGATCACCCACGCTAGTTTTACGGAGAAGATCCATCCGGATTACCGGAAGGTCTATGAGAATATTACAACCGCTTTCATGCGGGGCGAGATCGATTCCATGCGATTCAGTTTCCCTTGTCGTTATTTCTCGGATGAGTATGTATGGTTGGAGAAGATCGGTGAGGTCTATGAGGCCGATCCGGATGGCAAGCCGATCCGCTCGATCGGAATCCTTCGGGATATGACCGTCGATAAACGGCACGAGGCGGATGTACAGGCCAAGCGTTTGGCGGAAGAGAGCGACCGGATGAAGTCCGCTTTTATCGCTAACATGAGCCATGAGATACGTACCCCTTTAAATGCCATCGTCGGCTTTTCCACCTTATTGGCGGAGAGTGACGATGAGGAGGAAAAAAAGGAATATCTGAGGATCATAGAGAGTAGCAATGAGTTTTTGTTGCAGTTGATCGGTGATATCTTGGATATCTCGAAGATCGAGTCAGGAAAGATGGAGTTTATTTATACGACCCTGCGTTTGAGTGAGATATTCGCTCCCCAGCAGCAAGCTTTCGCCTTGAGAGTGGCCCCAGATGTAAAGGTTATCTTTGAGTCGGACGGTAATGATTATTGTATTGTGTCGGAGAAGACCCGTTTGACTCAGGTTTTGACCAATTTCCTTTCCAACGCCGTGAAGTTCACCAGCTCGGGTTCTATACGGTTTGGTTATCGTTTGACCGATGATGGTATCTATGTCTACGTAACGGATACGGGTATGGGAATCAGTAAGGAGTCTCAAGCGAGCATATTCAATCGTTTCGTGAAATTGAACAGCTTTAAGCAAGGAACAGGATTAGGGCTTTCTATCTGCAAGACGATTATTGAGAAGTTGAAAGGTAAAATCGGGGTTGAGTCGGAGGAGGGAAAGGGCTCTACATTCTGGTTTACGATACCTTGCCAACCGATGAAAGTGAAATAAGACATTCAAGTTTGGTTGGAATTTATAGGTAAATCACCTCATCCGCCAACAACCGAATCTCATCCGGATTATGTGACGTGAAAAGAATGATCCGTTCTTCTTTCATTTGCTTTTCTCGTATTCGTTCTATAATACGATGGCTTAAGGCTTCATCCAAGCCTTTGAACGGCTCGTCCATCAAAAGGAGAGGAGAAGGGTATGCCAATGCCCTAGCTATAGCGATACGTTGTTGCTGTCCGTAACTAAGCTCTTTAGGATATCGGTTCCCGAAGGGCTCCATTTCCATTTCCTGTAAGTGTTTTTGGGCAATTCGCCGGGCTTTTTCCTCCGTGAGAAAAGAGGAGAGGGGGAGGATGATATTTTCTTCTGCGGTTAGATGGGGCAGGAGTTGCGGTTGTTGGAATATGGTGGCGATTCCAAAGTGTCTTGTGGGATGTATCTCTCCTTCCGTAGGCAATAAGATACCTCCGATTAGGTTTAATAACGTTGTTTTTCCTTTGCCTGAAGGTGCGCTAATTCCATAAATAATCCCTTTTTGAAAGGAATGGGAAAAGTGCTGTATGCCGTATTGGTAACTTATATCTTTCGTGTCTAAAACTGATAATGTAGGGGCTGGGATGGTCTGATCCTCATTCGCGAAAGATATTTTAGGGGTGATATCAGCGACTTTGCTAATTCCTTTATCAAAAAAGAAACTGATGAATACCGCCACGATCGTCCAAGCGAGCAGCTCAGGGACAGCGATAAAGTTTTGCGCCCTTTTCATCTCGCTTCCGATTCCGAATGCGCATTGCGACAAGACTTCTCCCATAATGATCGCACGCCAGCCGAATCCGGTGGCGGAGGCAAGCCCGCTATATAAGAATGGCTTTAGCTGCGGATAGATGATCTGGAATAAGACATTGGAACGTCTGATATGGAATTGACGTGCCATAATGGATAAACCCGGACGCAGGTCGAGGATTCCCCGTGTCAGATTCTCTGTTAGTAGCGGGAACATGGTGAGAAAGGCGATCATCAAAGGGATGCTTTCCGGATTTAGGAATATAAGCGCTAAAAGTATGAAGGATATGACCGGGATCGAGCGCATGATGGCAAGCAGAGGTCTGAATAATTCATACACCCACTCAAAACGGGCGAATAACCCGGCCATCCCTATCGCACAAACGAATGAGATCGACATGCCTAAGACTCCCCGGAGTATAGTAGCTCCGACCGACTGATAGAAACTACCGGAGACGAGCCATTCGCAAAGTGTCCGTACGAGTCGAGGAAGTGAAGGTATCAGCTCCGGTTGGTTGGCTATAACGGCGAATAGTTGCCATCCCGCCAAGAGGATAGCGGTAGCGACTATCGTAGTGATTGTTTTTCGCAATCTCATTGTTTTTCGGGGATAAATCCGGCATCGGGAAGCCTCCCGCCGACGGCCTTGGGTTCATACTGTTCGATGAGACGTAGGAAACCCATGACGGCGTCTTTCGCCTCGATAGCTGATAAATAATGGATTTTACACCGCTCGATACTCTTAGGAGTTAAGGCCCCTTGGGCGAAGATTCCATGTTCTTCCAAAGAATGGATGGTCTCTTTCGGATATCGTACGGCTTTTTGGCAGGAGGCTCGTAAGGCATCCTCAAAAGCGATACGATATTTCTCCATCGTCGGGGTGTATACGACCGCTGTTTGGGCGAATCCGAGGGTATCGTTGTCTGTAAAATGATTCAAGTCCGCAGTTATTCGTAAGCTGCTGTCTTTCCGTAAAGCGATGCTTAGAAACGGTTCCCCGAGCACGGCACGATTTACTTTTCCGGCTAAGATGCCTTGGGTGATTTCCCCGGCGGTATTGAAGGCGTAATTCAAAGGATAATCTAATCGTTGGCGGCCGAGATAGTACCGGGTAAGGATATCGGGAGTCGTACCGTTGCCGAATACATACAATGCCGGTTCTTTCAAGGGAGTTTTCTCAACGAGGTAAAGGGTTCCCCAGATCGGGCACCCCGCTAGTTTGATCTTGATCCCTTTATTGTACAAGTTCGCCGCATTGATCATGGGGAGTACGGCTATGTCGGTCTCCTGCTTGATCAGTAAGGCTTGCGCCAGATCGGGCGAGTCTACCACTTTAACTTGTACTTTCTTGTTATCTATAATTGGAGGATTCTCAAGCCAATCGGCGAATGCGATAACGGATGGACCACGAAGTACCGAAACCTTGATTACGGTATCTTCCGTTTGTGCGTGCCGGCAACCGGAGCAACAAAGTATGAATAGTAGAAAAATGTATTTAATCATATCTAGACCTCTATAAAACAATTAAGGATTGCCTCCCGGCAACCCCTAACCAACTTTGTTAACCTTAAATCTAATACTATTATGAAAAAACCACAATGCAAATATACTGCATTCTATATATCTGTCAATAGAATAAATGCTAATTAGTGTTTTGGGATTCATAAGAAAAGCTAAAAGGTCTTCTTTTGAGTCGCTAGGCTAACCAAAACAATCGTTATCGCCGATAATGGCAAAGCAAATAAGATCGGATCTATCGCATGCCACGGATATACATCGATCAAGACGTCTTGTCCGAATAAAGCCTTGCAAAGTCCTACCGGAGCCGCTTCCGCCTTATGAAGGAACAACATGGCGAATAAACTGGCCAAGCCTCCTACCCATAAGCTGGCCAAGGCCCCTTGCCGGGTAGCTCCTTTCCAATATAGCGAGCAGAAATAGGTAGGTAGGAATGTAGCCGCGCAAATACCCATGAACAAGGCGGTGCCTCGTGCGATAATACTCGCACTTAGCGTATAGCAGATAACGTAGCTGACCAAGATAGAGCATAGCACGCCGATACGTACACCTAATGTAGAGTTCGGGTTTTTGCTACGTCCTAGTTTGGGGAATGCGTCTGCCCCGAAAGCCGCTCCCATGGTATGAAATTGCGCGCTAAGGGTAGACATACTGGCAGAGAGAATACAAAGCATGAAAACCGCCCCGAACCACTCCGGCATCGCTTTATTGATAAATAGGGGGATGATCTTGTCCATATCTTTTACCGCCTCGGAGGCGACTACACCTTCCGTCTTGAGGAAAAACAAATTAGACAAGGCTCCCACGTGATAAATCGCCCCTACCGTGACAATCAAGAACACGCAGCCGATCAATACGCCCCTGTTGAGTTGCTTGGTACTTTCCACCATCATGAAGCGTACGACTAGTTGTGGCTGCGCTAAGCAACCGATTCCTACGCCAAGGATCAATGAGGTAACCAATGTATACCATTGTGGAGAGCCTGAGATGGGCATAGCTGTCCACCCTTGATGTCCCAAGGCCTTGAAGCGTTCGGGCACCATGGGGGCGATATCCGTCAACTTCTGGTTTGCCTCGATAAAGCCCATGTCCATGATATGGTAAAACCAAAATAGCAGGAATAGCATACAAGCGAACATGATAACCGCTTGCAACGCATCCGTATAAAGTACTCCCTTGATTCCACCCGTAATCACGTAGGCCGCTACGATCAAGGTGAAGATCAACAAGGCCAGATGAAGGTCGATATGAAACATCTGCTCAATGAAGACGGCTCCTCCCTTCATCACCACGGCGGCGTAGAGGGGCATGCCGATGAAAATGATCGAGGCGATGAAGATCTGTATAGACCGGGACTTATAGTGTAATCCCAATAATTGCGGGAAAGTCCGTGCGTTATGTTCTTCGCCTAACTTCCGGGTCCTTCGTCCGAAAAAGATAAAGGCTACCACTACGCCCATGAACATGTTCAATAAGCAAAGCCATTGAATACCCATGCCGAACGTAGCGGCTACGCCACCGAAACCAACGATCGCCGATGCCGAGATAAAGGTCGCCCCGTAAGACAGGGCCATGATAATGGGGTTTACTTTTCGTCCGCCTAATAAATAATCACTGGCGTTTTTCGTCTGCCTGTATCCGAGATACCCTAACCAAGCGATTACAAACATGTAAATAATGACAATAATGCCTAATGTTAGCGTACTCATTTTCGTGATTCTTTAGTAGGGTTTGTTTTTTCGTCGTCTTCTTTATTCCAAGTGGTTATCCCGAACCAAATAGAAAATAGGAGGCAGGCGAACGCTAGAAGGTAAGCCAGCCAAATACCGGGGTCGCTGATTCCGAACATATATCCGTGCCTATTAAAGTTTTATTAGATCACTTTCACAGATATACTCGAGATTCTGACGGCGGATTACCTCACGGGCGCTTTCCCGGTTGTTCGTACGCAAGATCAAGATCGCTTTTTCCCGGATGGAGAAACAATACATATATTCTATGCTGATGCCCGCTTTCGTGAAATAAGATAATGTATTGGCAAAACTTCCGGCGCATGAGCTGGTTACGATCGCTAATACGTCGGTCAGGTTTGCGCTGACGTTGTTTTCTTTTAATATCTTGTATGCCTTCTGGGGATCGCTTACGATGATACGAAGGATTCCATACTCGGAGGTGTCGGCTACGGTGGCTGCGATGATGCGGATGCGCTCTTCCGCCAATAACGCTAATATCTCGCTTAATTTCCCGTACTTGTTTTCTAGGAAAATAGAAATTTGATTGACTGTCATAAGGTGTTATTTTAATTGTTTATTTAACAAAGCTTGCGATGATCTTTCACTCGTACCGCCTTGCCATCTGTGGTTGGCAAAGATCCCTTGGCTACCAGCTTGATACGTGGTGTAAGTAATAATTCGTCCTTCAACTGACGGGTGATACCTTTCGTCAAGCGCTGCAAGGCGGAATAATCATCGGTGAATAGGTCGCTCAACTCAACCTCGATCAACATCTCGTCGCTGTTACCGATCGTTTCGAGGGTGATCAAATAATTACTGCCTAACTCCTTGAATTGCATCAATATCTTTTCGATTTGGATGGGGAATAGGTTCACGCCCTTCAAGATTATCATATCGTCGCTACGTCCTTTGAAACGGGCTAGGCGTTTATGGGTACGTCCGCAAGGGCAATCACCCGGTAAGATGCAAGTAAGGTCACGGGTACGATAACGGAGTAAAGGCATCGCCTCCCGGTTGATGGTCGTTAATACCAATTCTCCGACCTCTCCCTCGGGCACCGGTTGCAAGGTAACCGGGTCTACGATCTCTACGATCACGTTGTCTTCCCAGATATGCAAGCCGTTCTGCTCCGTACATTCGAACGCTACACCCGGCCCGTTCATCTCCGACATACCGAAACAGTTGTAAGCCTTGACACCCAGAAGCTGCTCGATGCGTTTACGTTGTTCTTCCGAGTGTGGCTCGGCACCGATACATACGGTGTGTAGTTTGGTATCCTTTCTGGGGTCTATTCCCTCCTCATACATAACCTCAGCCAAACGAGTGGCATAGCTCGGTATGATATGTAAACAGGTGGTGCCGAAATCGGTGATGAACTTAATCTGTCGTTTGGTATTACCGGCCGCCGCAGGCACTGTCAACGCACCTAATTTTTCTGCTCCATACTGGAAACCGAGGCCACCGGTAAACATGCCGTAGCCGGATGTATTCTGGAATACGTCCGTATCCCTTAGCCCTACCATATACATGCAACGAGCTACTTGGTTAGCCCATTGGTCCAAGTCCTTGGCGGAATGTAAGACAACGGTAGGATTACCTGTCGTTCCACTGGAAGAGTGGATACGTACGCATTTCTGTAATGGGATGGCAGCCAATCCGAACGGATAGTTATTTCTAAGATCATCTTTCGTTGTAAACGGAAGTTTTTGTAAATCCTCCAAGGACTGAAAACTGTCCGGGGTAATTCCTTTCTCTTTGAATATCTTATGGTAAAAAGGGGAGTTGCCCGCTAGTTCTATGGTTTGTTTCAGTCGTTCCAGTTGGAATTTTACCAGATCTTTACGATCCATGGTTTCTATTTCTTTCTGCCAATACATCATCGTTTTTTCAATTAGAGTGTGTTTAATTCATGAAATTAGATTGCAAATGTATCTTTTATTTTGGATAACGCCATGCTTTTGTGTCAAAATATTAGTAATGACCTTTTGAAAATAAGAATTATTAGGCGGTAAGCCGTTGTAAATAAAAAAATAATAGTTATTTTTGTCCATTACGCAATTTAACTTTATGTATGGGCCATGGGAAAATATGACCACCTTTCCAAAGAAGAGTTGATTCAAAGGATTGAGAGACTGGAAGCCGATCTGGAAAAAGCCACTTTGACACCATCCGCGAGCGATAACGAACTTGAGATGCGCCAAAGCCAGCATACGATCAACTTCTTAAATATCTTGATGGATACGATCTTGTCGAACGTATTTGTGGAGATCACGGTGAAAGATATTTTCAACGGTTTCCGGTATATCTATTTTAATAAGGCGGCGGAGGAATTTACGGGGGTCAAGGCGGAAGATATCTTAGGGAAGACGGATTTCGAGCTTTTCCCTGATTCCCGGCGGGCGCATGAGATCCGAACGGAAGATTACCATACGATCAAGACGGGACGTATGGTAAAGGAAATGGTCGAGTATGAGAAACCGAATGGAGAGGTGAGAATCGTAAATATCGTACGTTTACTGATCACGAATCCGGACCCGGGAGCCTCGCCTCTGTTATTGGTCATGCTGAATGATATCACGGAGCAGCGTCAGGACCAGTTGGCGCTGATGAAAGTGCAAGAGGCGGATAAGATGAAAAACGCTTTTATCGCTAATATGAGCCATGAGATCCGGACTCCGCTGAATGCTATCGTTGGCTTTGCCCATCTCGTGACGGAAACGACTAATGCCAGTGAGCAAAGGGAATACTTTTCGATTATAAATAAGAATTGCGATTTATTGTTGAAACTGATTAACGATATCTTGGATTTGTCGAAGATCGAGTCCGGTCGGTTAAACTATAACGTGTCGGAAGTTGAGTTGAGGGATATTTGCCAAGAGGCCTATGTGGTACAATCCTTGAAGATGACTTCCGATGTGGCATTATTATATAACTCGGTCGCCATGCCTTCTGTTCGTCTGTGGATCGATCCGCACCGGGTAGAACAGGTCTTGTTAAATCTCTTGTCTAATGCCATTAAGTTTACTTCCAAAGGTTTTATCTCGCTTTTTTATGAGGTGGAAGATATGTTCGTACGTGTCTCTGTCATGGATACCGGAATCGGGATATCAGAGGAAAAGCTGGAGTCTGTTTTCGAGCGTTTCGTGAAATTGGATGATTTTTATCAAGGGGCTGGTTTGGGACTACCGATCTGCAAGATGATTGTAGAGCAGTTGGGTGGTGAGATCGGTGTGCGATCTGAGCTTGGCAAAGGTTCCACTTTCTGGTTCACCTTACCATTGGTTGTTACGGATAAGGCTGTTGTGGAGAAGGATGATCCTTCTGTTTTAAGTGAATGTCAACTATATTAAATAAAAAAGAAATGAAAAATGCGGTTGTCTTTTTAGCGACAGGCTTTGAGGAAATAGAGGCCTTGGGTACGATTGATGTCTTGAGGCGTGGTGGTGTACGGGTTATGATGGTATCTATTACGGGTGACCGATTGGTGATAGGAGCTCATGATATTCCGGTAATGGCTGATTATCTGTTCGAGGAGGCGGATTTCAGTTGCGTCGATGCCTTGATCTTGCCGGGTGGAATACCCGGAAGCAACCACTTAAATGCGCATGCCCATTTGAAAGAATTAGTCAAGGAGAAAACGGAGGAAGGCGTATTAATCGGTGCTATCTGTGCCGGACCGATGGTTTTAGGTGGTCTTGGATTGCTAAAAGGGAAAAGGGCTACCTGTTTTCCTTTCTTCGAGCCAACAATGGTAGGCGCTATCCCTACGGATAATGGAGTAGAGCAGGATGGAAATATCATCACAAGCAAGGGGCCGGGTTTTATGTTTGAGTTTGGTTTGACGATCTTGAGGAATCTGAAAGACGAGGAAATCGCTTTGGAAGTGGCGGATGCCTTATTATATGACGCTTTGTTGCATGGGACAAAGCATTAATGTGCTTGAAATTAAAATCCCTTGAGAGAATGTCTCTAAGACATTCTCTCAAGGGATTTTTGTTGTAAAGAGTTTTCCCTTTCCTAAATTATTTCTGGAAAGATTTTTTCATACGTGCGATATCTGTCAAATAGTCTTGCAGATCTTGCTCGTGTTCTTCTTCCTCAGCTAAGATATGCTTAGCGATATCACAAGTCGTGAAGTCGATGCCGTCCGTGAATTTAGCGATTTCTTGATAACGCAAGATGGCGCAACGCTCGGAGGCGACATTCTGGTTCAGAAGGCTTACTACGTCAAAGTCTGTCGGTGAATCATATTTGCATCGGGCTAATTCAAACCATTGTTTCGGATCAAGTACCGGAACTCCTTCCAATTCGATGATCCGGTCTGCCAATAATTGGGCGTGATGCCTTTCTTCCTCGGCATGTTCCTCGAATTCACCTTGTACGTCGGAACGCATGGCTCCTTCAACGACCAAGGCTCCTACCCAATATTGATAGTATGCTAGCCATTCTTCCGCTAATGCGGCGTTTAGTTGAGATAATAAATTGTCGACATCCAATTTCCCTCTTAAAATTTTGACGCTTTCTTTTGCCATAGCTGTATTAATTTAGAATTAAACGTATTGTTCGTTTTTTATAGTTCTAACAAGCTTACTAGGGCATTGTTTATTGTTTGTCAAAATTTTAACGTTATGCTGCGATTGTTACAATTTAGGTAATTCCCAAGGTGCCCGGTAATAGGCTTTCGACAAGGCGGTAGCTTCGTTATCGCCGACAAACAAATTGTTTTTATCATCCCAATGAACTTCCCGTTGAACCCGGCAGGAGATATTCGCCAGATGAGCCATCTTCGCTACACGGGCACCGATAGCGACATCGGCGTTCGGAAGCTCACGGCTTTTAATGCAGCTCAACATGTTTCCCACATGATTATAAAGTCCTTTGCCTTCTCCTTTCTTGAAAGGAACGGCTTCCATGCGAGCTACGTTATTGGATACGACCGGTATGACTTCCCAACCGGCCCTGTCGAGTACCATCGTACCATTCTCCCCATAGAACGCTAATCCTTCCTTACGGTTATAGAGTCCGTGATTGATTCCGCAAGCGTGATCCCAGATGATATTAAAATCATCGTAGGTATAAGTCGCCATTAAAGTATCGGGTGTCTCCATAGCGTCGTTCGGATAGGCGAACTTGCCACCGCCTGAGAATACACGGCTGGGAAGGCCCGCGTTCATTCCCTCAAGGGCATAATCCAGTAAATGTACGCCCCAATCCGACATCAAGCCTCCGGCATAGTCCCAGAAGAAACGGAAATTATAATGAAAGCGGTAAGGATTGAACGGACGTTTAGGAGCCGGGCCTAGCCACATATCGTAATCCACACCGGCGGGAGCGTCGCAATCCGGTTTAACCGGAAGTGTCGGCTTGCCGTCTTGGTAAGCCCAGACCTTGACCGTACGGATCCGTCCGATATTTCCGGCTTTCAAGAAATTAGCCGCCTCGTCCCAATGCGGGTCGCTACGTTGCCATTGGCCTACCTGTACGATCCGGTTATATTTACGGGCGGCTTTTTCCATCAGGTTACATTCCTCGATCGTATTGGAGAGCGGCTTCTCTACATATACGTCTTTTCCCGCTTGGCAAGCCCAGACCGTCGGAAGGCAATGCCAATGGTCCGGCGTACCGATAATGACTACATCTACGTCTTTATTATCGATTACTCGTCGCCAGTCCTTATATAAGTGAGGTACTTTTTTCCCTGTTTTCTTCTCAACGTCGGCAGCCCGTTTGTTCAACCATTCGTCATCGACATCGCAAAGAGCCACGCATTCCGTCTCCGGATAATCGAGAAAAGTATTCAAATCCCCGTATCCCATGCTACGGCATCCGATGAGGGCTACCTTTACTTTGTTGCTAGGGGCGGTTTGTCCGTATATGGAGGAATACGATTTACCGATAAGCGGCGATAAAGTAAGTCCGGACATGATAAGTCCGGTTTTTTGCATAAAAGTACGTCTGTTCATGATATTAGTTTTTAATACTGTTATAAATATATTCCATATCCACGTGCTCCCTTACGAGGGCGGCGAGTTTGTCATACTGCTCTTCCTTAAAAGCGGCATAATCGAAAGGGCCTGTAGTCGTTTCCGTGTCAAAGCCCTCAGCTAAGTTGTCCAATACGGCCGGATTATCAAGGATACCATGCATATAACTTCCCCAGCATCGGTTGTTGAGGTAATATCCGTCCGTTCGTCCGTCTTCCAGTCGGGCTACGGGCTGTTCGGGGGCGTCACCCAATAGGGTGGTTCGTCCCATATGTATTTCGTATCCTTTACAATCCTTATTCTCCGAGGAGGGGAGGAAAGCAAAGTCGCTTTGTCTCGTGATCTTCTCCTGCTCGATGACCGTGCATTGAGGCAGAAGACCGAGACCGGGAATCGCCGGGATATTTCCCTCGATACTTTCCGGATCTTCCAAGCGGACTCCCATCATTTGATAGCCACCGCAAATGCCGATCACCTTTTTACCCGCTTTATGCGCCCGGATAATCGCCATCGCTATCCCATTGGCCCGCAGGCTTTGTAAGTCCGATAACGTATTCTTTGAGCCGGGGAGCAGGATGATGTCGGCTTTCTCTATCTCATCGATATTGTTGGTATAATAAGGATTGAAACGGGGGTCCATCTCCAATACATCAAAATCCGTGAAATTAGACATTCGTTTCAGCAGGATGATAGCTACATTGATTTTCCCGTCTTTATAAGTGTTATTTTTCATATCCAACGCTACGGAATCCTCTTCCTCTATCTTGATATCCCGAAACCATGGGATTACGCCTACCACGGGAATCCCGGTCAATTCCTTTAACAGGCTCCGTCCTTCCTCGAATAAAGAAGCGTCTCCACGGAATTTATTGATGATAACCCCTTTCATTAACGCTCGTTCCTCCGGTCGTAATAAAGCGATCGTTCCATATACAGAGCCGAATACGCCCCCCCGGTCTATATCTGCGATCAGATAGGTGGAGGCGCCGGCTTTCATCGCCATACGCATATTGGTGATATCCCGGTCTCGCAGGTTTAGTTCGGAGATGCTTCCGGCTCCTTCCAATACGATCGGGTTATAGCGAGCTTCCAGACGCTTGAAGGCTTCGATAGCTTCCTTAAATAGCTCCTCCTTCTGGTTTTGTATCCCGAAATAATCCTTGGCGGACATATTGCCGACTGGCTTTCCGTTTAATACGACTTGCGAGCTTTTATCATTTGTCGGCTTTAGTAATATCGGGTTCATATCCGTATGCGGGGAAATACCGCAGGCCTCCGCTTGTACGACTTGCGCCCGGCCCATCTCGCCGCCTTCCGGGGTAGAGTAGGAATTGAGGGACATATTTTGTGCCTTGAACGGTGCCGGTTGATAACCATCTTGCTTGAAAATACGGCAAAACGCCGCATTGATAACGCTTTTACCCGCATCAGAGCAGGTTCCGACAAACATAATCGGTCGTAGGTGTTGCTTCATCTGTATAGATTTTATTTACACAGTGTACAAAGGTAGTATTTTTGGCCTTTTTATTAAGGAGAAGATATGAAAAAAGAAGAAGATTTTGTTATGGGCCTGTCCATCTACATGGCTTGTCTGCGTGAGAAAAAACGGTATTCCACGGCGAAGAGTTATCAAGATGCCTTGAACTCGTTCAAGTGCTTTTGCGGTATGGAGGCGATTCCTTATGCCTATATTAATAGGAACAGGCTTTTGTGCTATCAGTCATGGTTGTTGGACAAGGGCCGTTCGTTGAATACGGTGTCTACCTATATGCGTCGGATTCGTCACATTTATAACTTGGCCGTGGAGGCGAACGAGGCTCCCTTTGTACCCAACCTGTTCAAAGATGTCTTCACGGGCGTTGAAAGCAAGCGGAAGAAGGCGTTGCCGCGAGAGATGCTGGAGCGTATGTTTAACGCCCCGTTGGAGGATCCGTCCTTGCGGCGTGTACAGTTGACCGTTCGGTTGATGTTCGCGTTCAGCGGGATAGCGTTTGTGGATCTCACGCATTTGAAATGGGAGAATATCCGGGATGGGATATTGCAGTATCACCGACAAAAGAGCGGGTCTCTCATACAGCTGGAGATTCCCTCCGGGGCGTTGCGGCTGTTGGATGAGTTGTCCGCTTGTACGGCAAAGGAATCCTTTTATTTATTTCCTTTTTTGAGTGGAAGGAGAACCGGTGAGGCGGCCTACAAAGAATATAACAGGACCTTGTCCCGCTTTAACCGTGACTTGAAGTTGTTGGCGAGATCGACAGGCGTTACGCTTCCAGTCACCTCATATACGATCCGTCATTCATTCGCCTCGTTCTTGAAGGAACAAGATGTATCGATCGAGGTTATCAGTGAGTTGTTGGGGCATAAGTCTATTAAGACAACACAGATCTATTTGAAGAGCTTCTCGTTGGAGCGTTTGTCGAAGGTGAACCGGAATTGTTTTGAGAGCGTGTGTAAACCGATACCCAAAGTGGGGTAGGAGGCTTGCTACTTGGGAAGTAGCGTATTCTTTCACGGCGCAAATGTAATAAAAAATAACAAGACACAAGCAAACATTAGACTTTATTTGTGCTCTGTTCTTTATGTTCCGACTTTGATTCTCCTTATATCTTCGTTCCTATTCTTGGGTTATGGACACAACGATAGAGACGGAATGATCTCATATTTCCTATATCATCCCGTTACCTCACAAAAATTGCATCTACATTCACGTAGAGATGAGGCGTGCCCCGTCTCTACAACTGTGTGGTGACCATTTTCCCATCTTTTAAGCTACTTCCCAAGTAGCTTAAAAATCGCAAGTGATGGTAATTTTCAGAAATACCATAATTGAATACTTAAAGCGTTGTTTGTCAAGAAGAAACGATAGGGTCTTGGCAGGGCTTTGAATTGTCGTTAGGCTTGGTGGATATCTTGAAATACTCCAAGGAAAAAAGAATCATGTCGATGAATGTTTTGAGGAACGATTGCCCGGATAGGGGTATGGAGCGGGTCTGTAAGCGCCAAGACCTGAAGACCGTTCGCTGGTACGTGCTGACGCTCCCTACCGCCGCGGGTGGCAGGCGCGATAGGATCAGTCCCTCAAGAGGGTTGGATGCCGAGCTTTCCCGTCGCGAGCGTCGCGGGGAGACGTTGTTCGAGTATTTCGCCCCCTCGTACGTGGAGGTGAGGAAGGTGGACGGCAAGCTGGTCAACACGAGGCGTCCCCTGCTGTTCAACTACGTGTTTATCCGGTCCTCGGTGGAGGAGATCTTCCGGATGAAGCAGACGCTCCCCTTATATAATTTCCTTCCCCGTGTCTCTTCCGGGGGCACGCCCCATTTCCCTTACCTGTCGGATAGCGAGATGGGAAACTTACGTTGGGTAGCGGAGTCTTACTCCAACGAGCTTCCGGTGTACGTTCCGGACAGTGGCCGCCTGCTGAAGGGTGACCGTGTACGTATCACGTCCGGCTATTTCGCCGGGATGGAGGCTGAGGTGGTGATCCAGCCGGGCGGCGGTCACAAGGATGTGATGGCCCGTATCCTCGATTGCATGTGGGTTCCCTTGTTGGAGGTGAAGCCGGGCGAGTACGAGCTGATCGAGCTGAACACCAATGGTAAGCATGTCTATACCCATCTGGACAACGATCGCCTGCGGGATGGCCTGCACGACGCGTTGGGCCGTTATCACGCCTCCGGTAGCGTAGGGGAGGAGGATACCCGCTTGGCGCGTGAGGTATTGAGAGCCTATGGTTCTCTCCGTGCGGAGACGGACGTGATGCGCTGCAAGGTCTATTCGTCGCTCCTTTCCGCCTACAAGCTACTGGGCGAAAAAGAAGAGTTCGCTCGTTTGCTCGCCACGATGCGCGGTATGCTCCTGGCGGTGAAAGCTCCGCAATCCCGTGCCTTGTTGCTTGTGACGCTCTACGGTTGCACGGACAGCAGTCTTTACCGTCAGATGGCGCACGAGGTTGTGGATCCGTGGCGAAGTGAGTCCTCGCCCAAGAAAAGCAAGTTGTCGTTGATCCGCCGGCTGGACGATTACGATCGGTGGCTCAACCATGAAATAAGTTAACAGTAGACAGTTTAAATAATAAATCAAAAATCAAAATGTCTTCCCTTCCTTCCGGCGTTCGTTTGGTGCGGTTGCTGAACGAGCATTTGGGTGAGATCATGGGGCGTGAGCGTACGAACCAAAACTCGATCCACCTGTATTGCACGGGGCCTTATTGGGTGGCGTTCGAGTGCTCGGCCTATCAGTTGCGCCGTGTGTTCCCGGACAGCGAGGTCACGCCGATGCGCTTGCTCGGCTACCCGTTTCCTGTGGTGATGGTATCCGTGACGGATCGTTCGCTCCGCTCGTATGCCCGCAAGCACATCTTGCGAAGAGACGATAAGGATTACAAGCAATTGACCGTCCCCGGTTTTTCCCTGTCTGATTACCAAGGCTGGCATAAGAGAGAGGTGGAGGGATTGCCATTGCTAAGCGAGACCGTATGAGTGTGGCATACGTATAAGGGCATCGTTTTACACGTATATCGACGTCGCCCCACACGTATATCGGTGTAGGCCTATACGAACGTAGGCGTGAGTCGATGCCGATATACGTGCGGGATGGAACCGATGCCGGGGAAAACAGGTGCAAGTAATGCAAGTAATGCAGCACCTTTTTCCCACACACGCACGTGTACATTATATGTGTCGAATCAAACTTTCATACGGCTATCCAGCGTTTCTCTTCCGGATCGTTCCATGCCTTGTTTGTGATCGTTTAGTGTAAAATTCTTGTTTTATACAATGTACGCACGTGTGTGGGAAAAAGGTGCTGCATTACTTGCATTATTTGCATTACTTGGGGTCTCCATAAGGACTGTATAAAAATAATAACAAACCAGACATGTATCACAGACAATCATTTCCCCGTTTGGGCGATTACATCGCCACGGTTTTACAAGTCACCAGACTGACCAAGTCCATTATCCGCATAAGCGGAGGCATTGGCAGTGACACTTACAATTCTTTTAAAAAGGCAAGGACATGCACTTTAGCGTTTACTATCGATTGGTAGATCTCCTTTGGGACCATCTGTCGGACGAGGAACTTTTCCGCCGTCTGGCACGTGAGGCCTTGGAGCGGTATATCGATTATAAGAAAGAGGAGGAAATGAACGGAGGAAAGAAATAATTTAAGGATGGGCTATGCAAATGAGATTAAGTTTTAACCTCGTGCCTGCCTTCATCGACTAATTAACTAGCCATGATTTTAGAAGAGAGTTTTGGAAAATCTACTGATTTTATCTCAGATGGGATGAACGCCTTCGAGCGTAACGTGAAGCGTATAGGGGATTGTCTTTTGGCCTTTATCGCCTTGGTCGTATTCTCCCCCTTGTTCTTGATCTGCTACATCGCCGTAAGGCGCGAGGATGGCGGCCCGGCTATCTTCAGGCAGGAGCGTATCGGCCGTTTCGGTCGCCCGTTTAACATCTATAAGTTCCGCAGCATGCGTTTGGACGCTGAGAAGTTCGGCCCTGCCCTTTACAAGGGAGGCGCTGATCCCCGTATGACGCATGTGGGCAAGTTCCTGCGTGAGCATCATTTGGACGAGCTTCCCCAATTATGGAATGTCTTCATCGGTGATATGTCTTTTATCGGCCCCCGTCCGGAACGCAAGTTCTACATCGACCAGATCATGGAACGCGATCCCCGCTATCGCTTCCTGTACCAGATCCGTCCGGGTGTGACCTCTTACGCCACGCTCTATAACGGTTATACGGATACGCTGGAGAAGATGCTCCGCCGTCTGCGCTATGACTTGTTCTATCTGGAGCATCGCTCGTGGTGGTTCGATTTCAAGATATTGGTGAAGACGTTCTTGAACATTGCGTTTGGGAAGAAATTTTAGATGAGGAAAACTAAGGAGAGCGATTATCCAATCCTGCACTACCAGGCAGAATGAAATTATGTGGGCATTTATGCGTAAGTTTGGTGTACATTATTTATCCTTGCCCGGAAGTGAAACAATAAAAGTCATAGATTTTATGAGAACGGACGTGCTGAATCGAATCAAGGAGACCTTGCGTAAGGTCATACCGGCAGGAGGGCATGCTTTTTTGTATGGTTCGCAGGCCAGAAACGAGGCACGTCCGGATTCGGATTGGGGTATATTGATCTTGTTGGACAAACCGAAAATCGAGGTGGAGGATTATGACAATATATCCTATCCTTTAGTAGGGCTGGGTTGGTTGTTAAACGAGTGCGTCAGCCCGGTGCTTTACACCTTGAAAGATTGGATGAGATACCATTTCTCTCCCTTTGTACACAGCGTAAAAGACAAGGGGATACAATTCTTGAGTGCGGAAGATATAACAGCGGATTCAAGGTGCAAACCCATAATGGGGTAGTTGGTCAATTAGAATTGAATTATGTCTCTAAAGGTTTGTTGACAAAAGATGAAAGCTGATTATATTCCCGTTTGCTACAACATCGTATTACCGGGGATTATAACGATTTCTTTGACTTTGAGCGTGAGGATGTATTGCCTTTGTTGGAACTCACACGTAAATTGTTAGCTAAACTCGAAAGTCTGATCGCTCATCCTTAATAATCACATAAAGAAATACGACAATTTTAGCTTGTAGGAACGAGTTATAAGGAGTTCCTTTGTGGAATAGCTTGTTTCTTACTTGTGAGTGTATCTTGGGGCAAATAGATTTGTGAAGAATATGGCAAAAACAGATTCACGAACATCCAAAAGTATAAAAAACAGTTCGGTGGCGTTGGTGTTTTATTTCATCAACCTGATCCTCCAATTCTTTTCAAGGAAGATTTTCTTGGATTATTTGGGGGCGGAGGTGCTGGGGTTGAATACTACGGCTACCAATTTGCTGCAGTTCTTGAACCTTGCGGAATTGGGGGTGGGAGCTGCTATTGCTTGTACCCTTTATAAACCGCTTGCCGAGAAAGATACGGATACAATCAATGAAATCGTATCCTTGCAAGGGTGGCTCTATCGGCGTATCGCATGGATCGTGATAGCTGGAAGTGTGGTCTTGATGGCCTTTTTCCCTTGGATCTTTGCCAAGATGCCGTTGCCCTTATGGTATGCGTATGCCTCTTTTGGGGTATTATTGGTTAGTGGGCTATTAAGCTATTTTGTTAATTATAAGCAGATCGTTTTGTCTGCGGATCAACAGGAGTATAAGATACAGTATAGTTACAAAGCCTCGATGTTAGCAAAATTACTTTGCCAAATATTGGCGATTCGATTCTTGGATGATGGATATGTTTGGTGGCTGGTATTGGAAATGGTGTTCGCTGTGGTGGCTTCAATGGCTTTGAATCGGGTGATCGCCCGGACTTATCCTTATTTAAAGACAAATTTGCTTATAGGTAGAGAGTTGACAAGGAAATATCCGGATGTGCTTACGAAGGTCAAGCAACTGTTTTTTCATAAAATTGGAGGTTTTGCCTTGTCACAAACAAGCCCAATCATTATATATGTCTATACGACATTAACGGTAGTCGCTTTGTACGGTAATTATATGTTGATTGTAATGGGTGTTCAAACTCTGATGACAGCTATGTTTAATAGCATGAATGCTGGAATTGGAAATTTGGTGGCTGAAGGGGACAAACGAAAGATTATGAGTGTATTTGCGGAACTGTTTTCTATAAGGTTCTTGTTCTCTTGTATCATGTGCTTCGGGGTTCTTATGATTACTCCAGCATTTGTCTCCTTTTGGATAGGCAAGAAATATGTCATGGATTCCTTGAGTTTGTTGTTGATGACAGCTATTCTGTTTGTTAATTTAAGCCGAACGACGGTGGATGCCTATATCAATGCTTACGGCTTGTTTGGCGATATTTGGGCACCAATAGTGGAAGCCTCTCTGAATGTTGGCCTATCTATTATTTTAGGATATTACTTTGGATTACATGGTGTGTTATCTGGGGTGCTGATCAGCTTGTTGTTGGTCGTTTTTTGTTGGAAACCTTACTATTTGTTTCGCAAGGGCTTGGATGAGCGATTGAGTATATACATATTTATGTATGCGAGACATTTGATGGCAGCGTTGCTTTGCGGAGTGATAGTTTGTCTTGGGATGAGGTATTCAATGGTGCAAGGAGATACGACGTTTTTTGATGGATTATTGGGTATTCTTGTATTTTCTATTTTGTCGACTTTAACTTTGCTTTGTGTTGCTCCGGGAATGAGAAATCTGATGAGGCGATTTATCCGGATGTGTCATGTATGAATAAAAAGAGAATAATAGCAATATGAATAGAAAATTAGTTGCTCTTGTAATTTTACTTTGTTTGACAGTCTTTGCTGTTTGTGCTCCTTTTTGTACACTCGTCCTATTTTTGGGGATGAGGTTATATTTGATCATATAGGCGAGATTGGGGATACGATAGGTGGACTTACAGCTCCTGTGATCGGCTTGCTTAATGCGGTGCTACTTTATTTGACATTGAGAGAGCAATTTGAATTTAACGAGAAACAAAAGAAATCTGTAAAAGAAGATCAATTTAAGAATACGTTTTTTCAATTACTGGAAGCGCAAAGGAATATTGTTCCGCGGTTGAAAGCTGATTTTTTATTCTTGAAGAATTGGAATAAATATAAGACTACCTGTTAAGGTTTGGAATTTTTCAGATCTGCAAGGGTTGAGTTAGGACGATTATATTGGGCTTATGAAAGTGAATCTCATAGTGCTGAATATGATGAATAACTGGTATTCAAAATTTGATAGACCCATCGCATAATTGTAAGCCGATGATGATATTGAGAGATCGGAAGGATGATTTTGTTCGTGTGTGGAAGAGATAAAAATACAATTAGAGTTCTTACTTGAAATTTTAAGCAGTAAAAGTTATGAATATTTTATTTATTCTAAAACAATTTCCTAGATATGGTGGTGTGGAAAAAATGACTATAACTTTGTCTAATAGTCTTGTTAAAATAGGATATAATGTCTGTATATTATCTCTTTTTAAAGGAAATAAATGTGAATATATGAGTAGGCTTGATTCTAAAGTTGTTTGCTTAAATATGCCTAATGAAAAATTGTTTTCCAGAGAAAATAGGCGCCATTTTTTGTTGGTTTTGCAGGAGAATGAAATCGATGTTATTATTAATCAAAATATGGACTATGAGGTAAATAAGTTGATGCTTAAATTAAAAGGAAATGTACAAGGTAATGGTAAATATTTTCCAGCTTTTATCACCGTTGTCCATAATGATCCATTTGTTGATTTTAAATGTCTTGATACAATGATAAAAGGCCGAGGAGTAAAAAATGTGTTAAAACGGATGTTAAAGCCAATATATCAGGTATATATACATAATGTAGTTAGGAGATCATATATCATGGCATCTCTTGTTAGTGATAAGATGGTTGTGTTGTCAAAATCTTATGTCTCATCTTGTGCTGAATTGTCAAGATGTGAATATGAGAAAATTATAGCTATTCCAAATGGTTTTAATGTGGATGATAAAGTAGATGGTTTATTCTTAAATAGAAAAAAACTACTTTATGTGGGACGATTAGTAGAAACCCCAAAAAAAATTTCCGAGTTGATTAATATCTGGAAATATTTGTGTGAAGAGTTTTTAGACTGGGATCTGCTTATTGTAGGTGATGGTCCTGATGTGGGAATCTATAAGAGCTTGGTGAAATCGGAAAATATAAAAAACGTATATTTTGAAGGTTCAACTAACTCTCCTGAATATTATTTTAATCAATCTACTGTCGTTTGTTTGACATCAGAATCGGAGGGTTTTCCAATGGTACTGATAGAAGGAATGAAATATGGTTGTATTCCAATATGTTATGATAGTTTTTCTGCTGTTGATGATATTATTGATGATGGAGTGAATGGCTATGTAATTCCATTTAATAAACAAAATGAGTATATTTGTAAACTTCGATATTTGATGTCTTTAGATGATACTTCTCTTTGTTATATGAGAAATAATGCTATTAAAAAATCTGAGTTATATGATATAAATAAAGTAGTGTTTGAATGGGAAAAATTGTTTAATGAATTGATCTGAACTAATAATGCCAATTTTGCTATATTCTTATTCTTGGTTTATTTATAATTTTGTTATTTTATTCTTGCTGTTTTTAGTCTGTGTGAATAAGAAAATAAAAAAATCATCTTACTTTATAATCTTTGTATTTTTTATCATATTTTCAGTATATGGTTATATTACAGCTGATTATAATTCTTATTTGGAATTAATGAAAATGTCTAAAGTGAATGATCCTCTGGTCGCTTTAGAACCAATATATGTATGGTATATTCAATTAATAAGTGGAAATTATTTTGTTTTTAGGCTGACATTGTATATTGTGTCATTTATATTTCTATGGGGAATATTTCAATATGTTAGGTGCTACAAATTGTATTTCTTGATATTGTATAGTGTTATATTACTGTATGATATGGCGGGGGGGCGTCAAATGTTATCTATATGTATGATGTTTTTAGGATTGTTTTTAATACTATATGAAAAAATACAACTTAAAAAAATTCTATTTGGATTATTGCTTTTGATATCGAGTTCTTTTTTTCATAAAACAGGAATATATATGTTGTTGTTTTTATTACTATTGATAATGAATATAAATACAAAAAAAATCTTATTGCTTGTATGTGTTATTCCTGTTTTTGTGTATTTTGGAAATATTTTGATTGAAGAATATTTGTCGGATTTGTTGGAACTAGAAGGAGGAGGGTATTTGATGAAAGAAGCACAGGAGGGATCATTTTGGTGGGTTGTTATAATGTATATACAAGTCGTAGTGTTATATGTGCTAAGTTTTATTGTACTTTATACGCTGCGGAAGAATATACTAACCTGTATCGATAAAGTTATGTATCGTTTTGTGTTTTGGATAATATATGTGTCAACGATATTTTATTTTCTAAATATAGAGAATAATGATATCTTTTTGAGATGGTTGAATGTTGTTAAAATTCCCATGATATATTTGCTGAGTAAATATGTGTTTAATAGATTTACATATTCCTGTATATCAATGACAAATTGTTTTGTTTTGTTTCTACTCTTTGCATTTTGGTTTTCTACCAATATTTATATAATAGGTGTTAGTCATATAAATGTAAAATGAATTTTGTATGAGAGTCTTATTTTTTTCTACTTATGAAATTGTAAAACAATCTGGAGGAGTAGAGTCTGTTACTAGATTTTTATATGAATATTTAAATTCAAATGGATATTCTGTGTATTTAATGTATTGGCAAAACCATAAAGGGTTAAAGTCAGAGTTGTGTCAAGTTGGTTTGCCAGATAAGTGCAATATGAATAGCTTATGTAATATCGATTTTATAAAATCGTATTTAATTAAAAATGAAATAGATGTTGTAATTAATCAGACGGCTGTTAATAGTCGTACTTCTGCCGGTTGTACTATTGCGTGTAATGAACTAAAAATTCCTTTAGTCTCAGTTCTTCATAATACTCCAGATTTGTTCCTAAGAGAAAATAAATTCTTTAAAATATTTTTTTATACATCTTTTACGAGATTGCTAATCTATCGAATGTGGTATTATTTTCAGTCTGTATTTAGAGGCTTTAAGGGCGGAAAATTTATATTTGACAATAGTAGTTGCGTTGTTTTGTTATCAAAAAAATATTTTAATGATTATTGTTATATAAATACAAACAGTAACTTTGATAAAATTGAAGTTATAAATAATCCTGCAATTTTACAAATTCCTGTATTGCCTAGTGATAAAGAAAATGTCGTTGTTTTTGTGGGTAGATTGGAGCCGCAGAAATCTGTAGATAAATTGCTTGATATTTGGTATATTATTGAAAGTAAGTATAAGGATCTAGGTTGGAAACTTTATATTCTAGGAGACGGAAGTTGTCGTAGATATTTAGAAAATCTATCTAAAAATATGCGTTTGAGAAATGTTAGGTTTGTTGGGATGGTTGATCCTAATGAATACTATAAGCGTGCTAAAATTTTTTGTATGACATCCATCTATGAAGGATTCCCTATGACATTATTAGAGTGTCAATCCTTTGGTGTTGTCCCGCTTTTATATAATTCGTTTTCTGCAGCTGTTGATATTATAGATGATGGAATAAATGGGTATTTAATATCTCCTTATAAGAAAAAAGAATACGCTAAAAAGCTACACCAATTAATGAATGATCCTGTACAATTACAACAAATGAAAAATAGATGTATGGAAAAAATTCATTCTTTTGATCCAGAATATATAGGTGGAAAATGGATAAACCTTATAAATGACACATTAAATTGCAAAGGAAATAAAATATGAAAAAAGTATTATTTGTTTTTGGAACACGTCCTGAAGCTATTAAAATGGCTCCTTTAATCAAAGAATTTCAAAAATATCCTAATGATTTAAAAAGCGTTGTTTGTGTGACGGGACAACATCGTGAAATGTTGGATCAAGTATTACATGTTTTTGAAATAATACCTGATTATGATTTGAATATTATGAGACAGGGACAAGACCTGTATGATGTAACATCTTGTGTGTTGTTAGGTATGCGTGATATTTTAAAAGAGGTACAACCGGACCTTGTTTTAGTACATGGTGATACAACTACTTCTACCGTCGCAGCGTTAGCTGCTTATTATCAACGAATACCTGTTGGGCATATAGAGGCAGGTTTGCGTACTCATAATACTTATAATCCTTGGCCGGAAGAGATGAATCGACAAATAACCGGTCGTATTGCTACTTATCATTTTGCACCAACTTTATTGGGTAAACAAAACTTAATGAGGGAAAATGTAAATCCTGATCTGATATGGGTTACCGGTAATACAGTGATAGATGCTTTGCTTCAAGTAGTTCGAAAGATGAAGACCGATAAGATTATGGAAGCAATGCAGAAAGAGGTCTTAAGAGAAAGAGGGTATGATGTTAATCGCTTATTGGATGGGAAAAAAATGGTACTTATAACAGGGCATCGACGAGAGAATTTTGGTGATGGTTTTATTCGTATATCTAAGGCAATTAAAGAATTGACACAAAAGTATTCTGATATTGATTTTATTTATCCGATGCACTTAAATCCTAATGTTCGCAAACCTATTCATGAGGTATTTGGAGATGATTTATCCAACTTGAATAATATGTTTTTTATAGAACCATTGGAATATTTGTCATTTGTTTACTTAATGGAGAAATCAACACTTGTATTGACGGATAGTGGCGGCGTTCAAGAAGAGGCTCCTGGACTTGGAAAACCTGTATTGGTGATGCGAGATACAACGGAACGACCGGAAGCTGTTTCAGCAGGAACTGTGCGACTTGTTGGTACCGATTGTGATAAAATTATTTCTGCAGTTTCTGATCTTCTGTGTGATAATGAAAAATATGAGTCGATGAGTCGTACGGTAAATCCATATGGAGATGGAGTGGCTAGTCATAGAATTGTGAAAATCTTGTTAGAATATTTGAAATGATTGTTTTTTTGAGAAGTTTAGATTGTAATCCTGACCCTAGAGTGCAAAAGTATTGCGATTATTTATATGCTAACAATATAAATTATAGAATAGTTTGTTGGGATAGAAGTTGTAAGTTGAAAAATGACCATATTCACTCATATTATCAAAGAAAGTCAAAGTATGGTACAGGTTTAAAAAATGCGTTTGGAATATTAGGATTTAACTGGTATATATTTTGTTATCTGTTAAGAAATAAAAAATCGTACAAGGTCATTCATGCTTGTGATTTTGATACAATCCTACCTGCAATTATATTGAAGTTGTTTTTTGGAAAAAAAGTTATATATGATATCTTTGATTGGTTTGTTGATTCAAGGCATTTTAATAATCGGCTAATAAAAACAATAATATTGACGTTTGAGAGATTTTTTCTTAAGCATTCAGATATTACTATAATTTGTGAAGAAGAAAGAACGGAACAATTAAACTATATACCTCATAATTTATGGGTTCTTCCTAATATACCAACTCTTTTTACGAGTCTAAATCAAAACTTACCTAATAAACAAAATATGTCGGATAAAGTCATATTGTCTTATGTTGGTACTATGCCTGCGGATCGAGGTATTGATAAACTGTTGGAATGTGTGAAAAATAATTCTTCATTAGAACTTAATATTGCAGGATTTGGAATTATGGATAAATTGGTGAAGGAGTATAGTGATTGTGTCTCTAATATTCATTATTTTGGTACGGTTTCATATGAAAAAGGATTAGAAATAATGGCGAATTCAGATATAATTGTCGCTTTATATGAAAAAACTGTTTTAAATAACGTGTATGCAGCTCCTAATAAATATTACGAAGGGCTATTTCTTGGAAAACCAATATTAACAACAGAAGGGACATTGGTTGGAAATAAGACAGAGAAGGGAAGAACTGGGTTTGTCATAGGAGAAAGTTTAAGGGATTTGGAGTCTTTTTTTATTTGTTTTGATCTTCAGGAGCGAATAGATTTATGTAGTAAAAATGCAAGAGAAATGTGGATTGATAAGTATAGTGAATATGTTGATCGTTTCATGTTTAGTAAATATATACCATTTATAATAAACTAATTTTTTACTAGAAATGAACGATCTTAGAATATCTTACATCGATCAACTTAAAGGAATTGCAATCTTACTTGTTGTACTAGGTCATGTCATAGGGTATAACAATTGCGAGGATAGTTTTCTTTGGCGTTTTATTTATTCATTCCACATGCCTCTTTTTATGTTCATTAGTGGGTATGTCGCTCAGATGACATTTCGAATAGAACGCTTTGGATGGAATGAAACCATTTCTTTTCTAATAAAGAAGTTGAGGACATTGTTACTTCCCATGGTTACTTGGGGAGTTGTTATCCCTTTCTTTTTCTTAAGGACAATGATAGATCAAAGCTTTATAGATTGTGTATTGAACTTTGTGAAAACATGGGGAGGGGGATTGTGGTTCTTTGCTACTCTGTTCATTCTCTCTATTCTTTTTTTTGTCTATAGATGGGTCGATAAACAAATAAATGCTAAGTCTATTTTTGTAGATTTAGTAATTTTATTGTTCTTATTTATACTTGTTATTTTGTTGTATATGTTACTGTATAAGGATGCGATTTACTCGGAAGGAATACGATCTGTATTTAATTATTTTATGTTTTATTTTTTTAGGGTCTATCGTGTGTAAACAAACGAATTTGAGGAGTCTTATTCTGAATAATAAGAAGTTTTTTACGTTTTCGTTCGTTATGTTTTTCCTGCTGATCCCTTCTTTTGTATATGATATGTCCTCGATGTTTAACCAATTGATGAAGATTGTGTTGTCGTTATTCGCTATCTTTTCTTTGTTCTTTATTGTTCACCATATTTCTTGGAATAGACAGGTAGATAATATGTTCCAATATTTCGGGCGTGAGTCTTTATCTATTTATGTGACCCATAACGGACCTTTTGCGTTTTTATTGGTGATTACGGACTATATTACGTTGTCATCGGTGGACAATATACCTTGTTTTTTGTTTTTGTTTATATTCTCTTTATTTATTAGCTATGCTTCTATATGGATTAAGAACATAGTCTCTATATCTCCTATTCTTGAATTGTTTTTATACGGAAAATCTTATAAAAGAAAATCTATATGAACATCTATTTCATCAATCCTCCATTCAAGGCTGAGTATGGAAAATTCTCTCGTGAGTCCCGTAGTCCAGCAATTACGAAAAGTGGGGCTTTATATTATCCTCTATGGCTGATTTATGCGGCTTTGTATTCAAGCAAACAGGGACATAATGTCTCTTTTTTGGATGCTCCAGCTAAACAGTTAAATGAGGAACAGTCTTTAAACATTATTCGGAAGACGGATAATGAGCATTCATTGTTTGTTTTAGATACAAGTACGCCTTCCATTAAAAGTGACGTTGCTTTTGCCGGGAAGCTGAAGGCATTGTATCCTCACTCGTTTGTCGTGCTTGTGGGGACTCATCCTTCGGCTTGCGCAGAAGAGACGTTGGGTTATTCGGATGCGGTGGATGCGGTCGCTATTGGAGAATATGATTGTATCGTGAATGAGCTAGCGAATGTTCTGGACGCAGGAAAGGATCTGCGGGAGGTTCGAGGGCTTTGTTTTTGGGACGGGAAGGAGTTTGTACGAACCGCGCCTATGCCACCGATGAAGAATTTGGATGATCTTCCTTTTGCCTCACAATTTATCAAGGAACATTTAAATGAGAGGGATTACTTTTTCGCTGCTGCCACATATCCCTCTATCCAGATATTTACCGGGCGTGGATGTCCCTTTCGTTGTAATTTCTGTGTCTATCCGCAAACGATGCATGGGCATGCTTTTCGGGCACGATCCGCAGAGAATGTGGTGGCCGAGTTCGAATACATTGCCGCTAATTTCCCAGATGTGAAAGAGGTAGTAATCGAAGATGATACATTTACAGCCAATAAGAAGCGAGTATTGGACATTTGTCGTTTGTTAGTGGAAAAGAAATTGAATAAACGGCTGAAATGGTTATGTAATGCTCGTGTAGACCTTGATTTGGAAACGATGTTGGCTATGAAAAAGGCCGGATGTCGTTTGATTATTCCGGGTATAGAGAGTGGTAGCCAACAGATATTGGATAACATCAAGAAAGGAACGAAGGTGGAATATTTCTATCAGTATGTTGCCAACGCTAAAAAGGCGGGTTTGTTAATACATGCTTGTTATATGGTCGGTAACCAAGGCGAAACCCGGGAAACCATGGAAGAGACTCTTCGGTTAGCGTTAAGGTTGAATACGGATACCGCCCAGTTTTTCCCGTTGATACCTTATCCCGGTACGGAGGCTTATCAGTGGGCGAGGGAAAATAACTATATAGAGACGGATTATGAGAAGTATTGTTTGCCGGATGGTACACATAACACCGTATTGTCTTTACCGGATCTTTCCGCAGGGGAAATGGTTGATTTCTGTAATAGGGCACGGAAGAAATATTATTTACGTGCCAGTTACATTTTACACAGGCTGAGAGTCGGTTTGCGTAATCCTTCAGACTTGAAACGTTCGCTTAAGGCATTCGCTAAGTTGAAACGTTATTTATTTAAATAATCATTTGTATTTAACGTGTTGCCTCTTGTATCCATTATAACCCCGTGTTATAATGCGGCTCCTTTTATATCCCAAGCGATTGAGTCCGTATTGGCTCAATCGTTTGGGGATTGGGAGATGATTATTGTGGATGATTGTTCTAGTGATGATTCACTCTCAATCATTCAAAAGTATGCGAGAATAGATTTCCGTATTCGATATTTACGGACGGATAAACCATCCGGTTCGCCTACGTTACCCCGTAATATGGGAATAAAGGAAGCGAAAGGACGGTATATTGCTTTCTTGGATAGCGATGATATATGGTTACCGAATAAGCTAAGCGATCAGTTAAAAGTCTTCGAGAAATCCGAGGTCGCTATTGTTTTCTCTAACTATGAGAAAGTAAGTCTAGGCGGAGAGCGATGCGGGCGTGAGGTAATAGCTCCTTGTGAGGTTGATTATCGTTTGTTGTTGAAAGGGAATTGTATAGGATGCTTGACAGCCATGTATGATTCAGCCTTGACGGGAAAGATATTTTTCAAGGAAATTGGGCATGAGGATTATGTATGTTGGCTTTCTATCTTAAAGCAAGGGTATAAAGCGCAGAACACAAATACGGTGACGGCTCTTTACCGAGTTAGTGACCATTCGGTCTCTTCGAATAAATTAAAAGCCATGCGTTGGCAGTGGAACATTTTGAGAAATGAGATGGATTTGCCGGTGTATAAGGCTGTTTATTATTTTATTCATTATGCGATTAGAGCTTTTGCTAAGGCTATGAGGTGATCTTACTCAGTGAAATATTTGTATGCCTTAGATCTAGTGCTTACTCATAGACAAACTGTCTTGTAAAATAGAGGGCGATATTCTACTTCCAGCTTATGGAAAGTAAAATATCGCCCTCTATTAGTGTAGAAAAAATTGAGTATTTCATAGAATGAAAACTATAATCGGAGACTTGTTCCGGAAAAAAGTTCTATCTTTGTTCAACAACAGGTGTGGTAAGAAAAAAGGTTATGACGACTATGCGTAAATTACCGATAGGAATACAGAGTTTCGAAAATATTCGGAATGAGAACTATTTATATGTGGATAAGACTGCCTTGATTTACCAATTGGTGACGAAAGGTAAGCCTTACTTTCTGAGTCGTCCTCGCCGTTTTGGGAAAAGTTTATTGATATCTACGTTAGAAGCCTATTTCCAAGGGAAAAAAGAACTGTTTAAAGGATTGGCTATCGATCAGCTAGAGCAGGATTGGAATGTTTATCCGGTATTGTATTTCAGTGATTTGAACCAACTCAATGATATAAGTTTAGACTATGACTATGCGACCCTTTGCGGGATTACCCATGCGGAGTTGGTCGATAATCTAACACCGGAATTAGGAATGCGAGGGGAAAGATTAGGGGTGTCTTTATGTTAAATCCCATCCGTATGTGGGCGAGTTTTAGTATATTTGTGTTGACTTTAAATGTAAATAGATTATATGGAAAAACAAAAACAACAACCCCAGCGGTTGCAATCATTGGATGCCCTTAGGGGTTTTGACATGCTCTTTATTATGGGCGGTGCTTCTTTATTTGTCGCTTTGGCGACATTGTTTCCGAATCCTTTTTTTCAGGCGATAGCCGGGCAGATGGAACATGTGGAATGGAACGGATTGGCGCATCACGACACGATCTTCCCATTGTTCCTCTTTATTGCGGGTATCTCGTTTCCGTTCTCACTAGAGAAGCAACGAGGAAAAGGTATGACGGAAGGGGCGATTTATAAGAAGATCGTCCGTCGGGGGATTACCTTGGTTTTCTTGGGATTGGTATATAACGGGCTATTGTCGTTCGAATTTGACCACCTGCGTTGTGCGAGCGTGCTGGCGCGTATCGGGTTGGGATGGATGTTCGCAGCCTTGTTGTTTGTCCGTTTCGGTTGGAAAGTGCGTGCGGGGATAACGGTTCTTATTTTGGTTGGCTATTGGCTGGCGATGGCTTTTGTGCCTGTGCCGGACGCCGGTGGAGCGGGGCCATTCACGCTCGAGGGAAACTTGGTAGGGTATATTGACCGCCTGTTTCTTCCCGGACGTTTGCACGAGACTGTTTTTGATCCGGAGGGTTTATTCTCCACCGTCCCTGCGATTGCCACGGCAATGTTGGGTATGTTCACTGGTGAATGGATTAAGTTACGGAAAGAGGGGCTGACCGACCGAAATAAAGTGCTTTGTTTAGTAGGAGCGGGAGCTGTATTGTTGATCGTCGGCTTGTTATGGAGCTTGGTCTTCCCTATCAATAAGAAGCTATGGACAAGCTCTTTTGTCTGTGTGGTAGGTGCTTATTCCGTTTGGATGTTTGCTTTGTTCTTCTATATCATAGATGTATTGGGGTGGCGTAAATGGACCTTGTTTTTTACCGTGATCGGCATGAACTCTATTACGATCTATTTGGCACAGCGTTTCATCCGTTTCTCCTATACTTCCGAGGCTATATTCGGAGGGTTGGCGAAATTGATGCCCGAGACCGCCCAGCCTTTGGTTAGCGCTATCGCATATATCGCTGTTTGTTGGGGATTCTTGTATTTCTTATATCGCCAACGTATTTTCTTGAAAGTATAATAGACGGATGGAGAAGAAGAAATTAAATCGGTTGGAGTCATTGGACGTACTCCGTGGCTTCGACCTTTTTTGCTTAGTGGTGTTGGAGATGGTGTTGCATCCGCTGGCCCATGCGATTGATATGCCTTGGTTTAATTCTTTTATGTGGGGATTCTCGCATGTGGAATGGGAGGGATTCTCTACGTGGGATCTCGTGATGCCCTTATTCTTATTCATGGCGGGAGTTTCTATGCCTTTCTCTTTGTCTCGTTATAAGGATATGCCCGATAAGATGGCGGTATATCGGCGGATCGGGAAACGGGTGCTACTGCTTTGGGTCTTCGGTATGATGTGCCAAGGTAATTTATTGGCTTTGGACCCGGACCGGGTTTATTTGTATTCAAATACTTTGCAGTCGATCGCTATGGGGTATTTGATTGCTTCCTTGTTATTCTTGCATGTAAGGATACGGGTACAGATCGGTATAGCGGCATCTCTTTTATTAATCTTTTGGGGAACGATGGAGTTTATTACAGTCGGTAACTATGGGGGAGGTTCGTACACACCGGATAGTAATTTGGCCGAATGGATCGATCGCACCGTACTGGGACGTTTCCGGGATGGGGCGACGGTGGAGAACGGGGAGGTGATATTCGCTACTTGGTATCGTTATACATGGATACTGAGCAGCTTGAATTTCGGGGTAACCGTGTTGACCGGGTTGTTCGCCGGATATATCCTAAAGAACAAATTATATTCCGAGCGGCTCAAATTACGGATGTTATTCGGTATTGGTCTGGGTATGGTTATCGCCGGATGGCTTTGGGGTATCGAGCTTCCCGTTATTAAGAAACTGTGGACTAGTTCGATGGTATTGGTGAGCAGTGGGTACTGTTTCTTGCTTATGGGGTTGTTCTATTATTGGATCGACTATAAAGGGCATCGAAAGTATACGACTTGGCTGAAAGTGTATGGCATGAATTCAATACTGGCTTATATGCTCACTAACGTGGTAAGTTTTAGGTGTATCGGCGAATCCTTGTTTTTCGGAACCCAGCAATATTTAGGAAATTATTATCCGGTGCTCATTGCCATGTGCAATGTATCGGTAATTTATGTACTTTTGTATGCGTTTTATAAACATAATATTTTCCTTAAAGTATAGAAACAAGAAAACTTAGATCGAAGAAAGATGGAATCAATCAAACAAATATACCGGATGGGTCATGGCCCTTCAAGCAGTCATACTATGGGGCCGATGCGTGCGGCACAAATGTTCTTGGAACGTAACCGGGGCGCTGTTCGTTTTAACGTAACCTTATATGGTAGCCTAGCGGCTACGGGAAAAGGCCATATGACGGATGCAGCTATTCTTGAGGTATTACAGCCGGTCGCGAAGACAAATATTACTTGGGAACCCAAGACTTTCTTGCCGTTTCACCCGAACGGGATGTTGTTCGAGTCGTATAATGAGAGTGGCGAGGAGCTGGATACGTGGACCGTATATAGTATCGGCGGGGGAACCTTGGCGAACGAGTCTTTCAATGAGTTGAGGACGGAGCAAGTATACGATATGCATACGATCAAGGAGATACAGGCTTGGTGTGAGAAGACTGGCCATTCCTATTGGGAATATGTCGAGCAGCACGAAGGCCCTTCTATCTGGGATTATCTGGCTGAGGTATGGGAAGTGATGCAGGATGCGGTTCGTCGTGGTCTGGAAGCGGAAGGCATCTTGCCGGGAGGTTTGGGCATTCGTCGTAAGGCTTCCGATTATATGATCCGTGCGAAAGGTTATGGCAGCAGTATCAAGAGCCGGGGAATGGTGTATGCCTATGCCTTGGCGGTGTCTGAGGAGAATGCGTGCGGTGGGAAGATCGTGACCGCTCCGACTTGTGGTTCTTGCGGTGTAATGCCTGCGGTCCTTTATCACTTGAAGGAGACGCGTGAGTTCCGTGATTCCCGTATATTGCGTGCGTTGGCTACGGCAGGCTTGTTTGGAAATGTGGTGCGTACGAATGCCTCCGTATCGGGGGCAGAGGTAGGTTGCCAAGGTGAGGTTGGCGTGGCTTGCGCTATGGCTGCCGCTGCCGCCAGTCAGTTGTTTGGTGGTACGCCCGCGCAGATCGAGTATGCCGCCGAGATGGGATTGGAGCATCACTTGGGATTGACTTGCGATCCTGTTTGTGGCTTGGTACAAATCCCTTGTATCGAGCGAAACGCTTTTGCCGCCGCCCGTGCACTTGACGCGAATACGTTCTCGAACTTCTCCGACGGAAAACACCGGGTAAGTTTTGATCAGGTGGTTGAGGTGATGCGCCAGACAGGTAATGATTTGCCCAGTCTTTATAAGGAGACCTCGGAAGGTGGTTTGGCGAAGAACATGGAGAACTCGAATAATTAAAAGATACTATTTGATTTACTAATAAATAATCTACTATTGATGATAAACGGAAAGAAAAGCCTGTTTTACACAGTATTGATGGCCGGTGCCTTGATGTCCTGCGGGGGTCCTAAACAGGCTCCAAGCGAAGAGGTAGCGAAGAGTGGTAATCCTGTATTCGAGGGTTGGTACGCCGATCCGGAGGGAATTATTTACGGGGATACCTATTGGATTTACCCGACTACGAGTGATTTATATGAGAAGCAAACCTTCTTCGATTGCTTCTCTTCCAAGGATTTGGTGAGTTGGACCAAGCATACCGCCATTCTTGATACGGCTGAGGTGAAATGGGCGAAGATCGCTATGTGGGCTCCTTCAGTAATCAACAAGGACGGTAAGTATTATCTTTTCTTTGGGGCGAATGACGTGCACGAGGGAGAGATCGGAGGTATCGGTGTTGCCGTGAGCGATCGTCCGGAAGGGCCTTATAAGGATTTGCTGGGTAAGCCGCTGATCAACGAGATCGTGAATGGGGCGCAGCCGATCGACCAGTTTGTTTTCCACGACGCTGACAATGATGAGTATTATATGTATTACGGTGGTTGGAAGCACTGCAACATGGTACGCTTGAATAAAGACTTTACCGGACTTATACCGTTTGAGGACGGAACGATTTATAAAGAGGTAACTCCCAAGGATTACGTGGAAGGCCCGTTTATGTTTAAGAAGAATGGTAAATATTACTTCATGTGGAGTGAGGGTGGCTGGACCGGACCGGATTACAAGGTCGCTTACGCCATCTCCGATTCTCCTTTTGGCCCGTTCAATCGTATCGGGGAGGTCTTGCGGCAAAATTTCGATATGGCAAACGGAGCGGGTCACCACTCGATCATGCATGTGCCGAATTCGGAAGATTACTACATCGTGTACCATCGCCGGCCGGCCGGGGTCAAGACACGTGACCACCGGGAGACTTGTATCGAGAAGATGACGTTCAACGAGGAGGGATTGATCAATCCCGTGGAGATTACAACCGAAGGAGTTGAGGCTCGCACGATCCAATAATTACTTCCGATAGAAATGAAAGGCGGGTTCGAAGGGAATCCGCCTTCCTCTCGAAAGGAATCGTATTTCCTCTCGAATGAAAAAAAGAAGGATTACATAGCAAGAAAACTTAGGTTTTACTTGCTATGTAATTTTTTTATACTACTTTTGACGCATGTGTCAAACAATAATGACAAACAATGGTGACAAAACAAAAAATAACATTTTATTATGGAAGCGAAAGATATGAATGAGATGGAGTCTCGCATCATAGAAGCGGCGAAGCGAGTGTTTGTCCGAAAGGGGTACGAGGCGGCTACCATGAGTGACGTGGCGGCAGAAGTGGGTATTGGCAGGACGGCCTTACATTATTATTATAGGACGAAAGAGATTCTGTTCGACGCTATTTTCGGGCAATTGCTTTCTTCATTGTTGCCGAACATCGATCGGGTTTTGGATGAGAAGAGTACGATGCTGGAGAAAATGCCGGTGATCGTTGATCTGTATATGGGAATTGTTCGTGCAAACCCGATGTTCCCGAATTTTGTGGTGGGCGAGTTAAACAGAGATCCAGAACGTTTATTCCAGACCGTGCTGAAAGATCCGAAAAAAATACAGCCCATCTTGCGTCTTCGTCGTCAGATAGAGGAGGAGATGGACAAGGGGCTTCTACGGAAGATGCCGGTCATAGATTTGGTTTCGACCTTGGTGAGCCTAGTGGTCTTCCCGTTGTTGATCCGCAAGCCACTAGCGGCGGCTTTTTTGGATAACGATATGGGGCGGTTTGAGGAATATATGGATAGGCGCAGGGATTTGATTGTCGAGATAATAACCCAGCTGATGGTCCCGGATGCCAGATGATGGATTTGTTCAATTTAATAAACATATCATAGAGTATATGAGAGGTGTATATGTATTATTGTTAATTAGCCTGTTTGGGTATGCCGGGAGGGTTGGCGGACAGGAATCGGTCACGATCACGCAATGTTACGAGTGGGCGAGGGCGAATTATCCGCAGATTCATCAAATGGGTTTGATCGATCAGACGGAGCGTTATAGCTTGAGTAATGTGGGCAAGGCTTGGCTTCCCCAGCTTTCGGTAAGCGGTAAGGCAAGCTATCAGAGCGACGTGACGAAGTTGCCTTTCGATGGCGATAAGATTTCCTCGCTTCTTCCCGGCTTTGAGATCCCGAGCTTGAGCAAGGATCAGTATCAAGTCGTGGCGCAGGTAGACCAAACGATCTGGGATGGCGGCAGCGCACGTTCGGCCCGTGCTTTGACCCGTGCCGAGGCGACCGCCAACCGGAAACAACTGGAGAGTGAGTTGTACGCGCTGAACGACCGGGTGAACCAGCTGTATTTCGGTTGCCTGCTGCAAGATGAGTTGATACGCCAGAACGCTTTGCTCCAAAAGGAGTTGCAGGTCAATATCGAGCGTATCGAGGCGATGATGGAGAATGGCGTGGCGAATCAATCGGATCTGGAAAGTATGGAAGTGGAACTGCTGAATGCTCGCCAAAATGAAATTGAGCTAAGAGCGTCTCGTACGGCATATCGGCTGATGTTGGCGACCTTTATCAATAAACCGCTGACGGATCAAGTCGTCTTGAAGACTCCGGAGTCACCCGAGCGTTCATTGTCCACGCAAATCAACCGTCCGGAATTACGGGCCTTGGATGCTAAGAGCGAATGGATCGAGACGCAAAACAAGCAGGTAACGGCGGGCTTGATGCCTCGTATCGGTGCTTTCGTACAAGGTGGTTACGGTCGGCCGGGCTTGAATATGCTGGAGGATAGTTTCGAGCCTTATTATGTGGCCGGTGTCCGTCTTTCTTGGAATCTGGGGAAGTTGTACACGCTGAAGAACGACCGGAGGAAGATCGAGGTAAGCCGTCGCCAGATTGATGTGCAACGGGAGACCTTCTTATTCAATACCCGCCTGCAACTTTTGCAACAAAACACAGAGATAAAGAAAATGACAGACTTGATGCGTGCCGATGACGATATCATCCGTCTGCGGACAAGCATCAAGCAGGCGGCGGAGGTGAAGCTGGAGAATGGCGTGATTTCCGTCACGGACCTAATCCGGGAGATCAACGCCGAGGACATGGCCCGGCAAACCGCCGCGGCGCACCGTGTACAGCGCTTGATGACCATTTATAATTATATGTATACAACGAATTAAATAGAGTATGACAAATACAATTGATTTATGAGACATTTGATTTTTATCAGCTTATGCAGCCTTCTATGGACGGCTTGCGGTAATACAGACAATGATTTTGACGCTTCCGGTACCTTTGAGGCAACCGAGATCTTGGTATCTTCGGAAGCCAACGGAAAGATCATGGAACTGAATATCGAGGAGGGCGATCGCTTGGATGCCGGCGCCATCGTGGGTTACGTGGATAGTACCCAGCTTTTTCTGCGGAAGATGCAACTCTCTGCCAGCCTTCGCTCAGTAGATATTCGCAAGCCGGATATCCGCAAGCAGATCGCCGTTCTGGAACAACAAATCGCCACGGCCAAGACCGAGCAGCAGCGACAAGAGAACTTGGTGCGCGCCAAAGCGGGTAACCAAAAGCAACTGGACGATATCGTGAATAACATCAAATATCTCCAGAAACAACTGGATGCCCAATACTCCTCTTTAAGCAAGACGACGGGAGGTGCCGACGCCGAGGCGGAGGGCCTGCAATATCAGATCATGCAATTGGATGATCAACTGATGAAAAGCCGTATCCTCAATCCCCAGACCGGTACGGTATTGGTGAAATACGCCGAGCCGGGAGAGGTGACGGCGGCAGGCAAACCGCTTTACAAGATCGCCGATACGGACTTGCTTTATCTCCGCGCCTATGTGACGGCGGATCAGTTATCCCACCTGAAACTAGGGCAATCTCTCAAGGTCTTCGCCGACTATGGGAATGATCGCCGGGAATACCCCGGTACGATCACGTGGATCTCCGATAAATCCGAGTTTACCCCGAAAGGTATCCAGACGAAGGACGAACGGGCTAATTTGGTATATGCCATCAAGATCGCCGTCCGCAACGATGGTTATCTGAAGATCGGGCAATATGGGGAGATTAAATATGAATAATGAGATTCATATAAATCATATCACCAAGCGTTATGGCGATGTCGAGGCCCTGCGGGATCTATCGCTGGAGATCGGCTCTGGTGAGTTGTTCGGGTTAATCGGTCCGGATGGGGCGGGAAAGACCACCCTGTTCCGTATCCTGACCACGTTGTTGCTGGCCGATAGCGGTACCGCCTCTGTCTGCGGCTTGGACGTGGTGAAAGACTTGAAGGAGATCCGTCGGCGGGTAGGATATATGCCCGACCGCTTCTCGCTCTACCAAGACCTGACAGTAGAGGAGAACTTGAACTTCTTCGCTACGGTCTTCAATACGACGATCGAGGAGAACTACGATCTGGTACGGGATATCTATAGTCAGATAGAGCCGTTCAAGCATCGGCGGGCAGGGAAGCTGTCCGGTGGTATGAAGCAGAAGCTGGCTTTGAGTTGCGCCTTGATCCATCGTCCGGATGTCTTGTTCTTGGATGAGCCTACGACGGGGGTCGATCCTGTCTCCCGCTCTGAGTTCTGGGATATGCTGGATCGTCTGAAACGGCAAGGCATTACGATACTTGTCTCTACGCCTTATATGGATGAGGCCTCCCGTTGCGACCGTATCGCTTTGGTGCGTTCTGGGGAATGCCTATCTATCGATACGCCGGTAGGTATCCGTACCTCATTCGATAGGCGGCTATACGCGGTGCGATGCGCGTCGATGTATAAGTTGTTGGGAGACTTGCGGGAGTTCCCGGATACAAACTCGTGTTTCGCTTTTGGAGATGCTCATCATCTTACGTTGAGGAGGGATGGGGAGGATGTCATGAGGCGATTACAGGAATATCTGAAAGGCAAAGGTTACGCAGATGTAAGCATCGAACGCCTTGAGCCAAGCGTTGAGGATTGTTTCATGGCCTTGTAAGAGAGGGGATGTGTCGCATTTCTCCAAGATTCGACCTCGCGTCGGGTGCGAAGTCGAATCTTGGAAAAATACGGGGCTTGCGTCAGGCGCGAGGTCGAATCGCGGAAAAATGCGAGGGCTCGCGTCGGGCGAGAGGTCGAATCTCGGGGAAATGCGGGGCTTGCGTCGGGCGCGAGGTCGAATCTCGGGGAAATGCGAGGCCTCGCATTGGGCGCGAGGCCGAATCTTGGAGAAATGCGGCATTGTAATTATGAAATAAGGATAAAAAATGAAAGCGATAGAAGTAAAACAACTGACCAAACGTTTCGGCACCTTCACCGCCGTCGATCATATCAGTTTCGAGGTGGAGCCGGGCGAGATATTCGGCTTCCTCGGGGCAAACGGGGCAGGGAAGACCACCGCCATGCGTATGCTCTGCGGCCTGTCGGTCCCGACATCCGGCGAGGCCCGGGTAGCCGGTTTCGATGTCTACCGGGAGAGCGAGTCCATCAAACGGAATATCGGATACATGAGCCAGAAATTCTCCCTATACGGCGATCTAAAGGTATGGGAGAATATCCGTCTCTTCGGCGGTATCTACGGCTTGTCTAAACGGCAGCTGTCCCAGAAAACGGATGAGTTGCTGGATATCCTCGGGCTGGAAAAGGAGCGGAATACCTTGGTCGATTCCCTGCCCTTGGGGTGGAAACAGAAGCTATCCTTCTCCGTGGCGATCATCCATGATCCCAAGATCGTTTTCTTGGATGAGCCTACCGGAGGCGTCGATCCCGTCACCCGCCGCCAGTTCTGGGAGTTGATCTATGAAGCGGCTGCCCGGGGGATCACGATCTTCGTCACCACTCATTATATGGATGAGGCGGAGTATTGTAACCGTGTCTCCATCATGGTAGACGGAAAGATCGAAGCGTTAGACAGTCCCTCCGCCTTGAAGCGGGATTTTAAGACAACGAATATGAACCAAGTCTTCCACGCCTTGGCTCGAAAAGCAACGAGAGGAGAATAAACGATGAAACAATTCATATCCTTTGTTAGAAAGGAGTTCTATCACATTTTCAGGGACGCACGCACGACAATGATCCTCTTGCTCATGCCCGTCATCCTGATCATCTTGTTCGGATATGCCATCACGACCGAGATCAAGCGGGTGCCGATCGCTATTTTCGACCAAAGCCGGGATGAGCTGACACTGAAGATGGCAGACCGCTTGAATGCCAGCGAGTACTTCGAGCTGTATACGACCGTCGATAGCTATGAGGACGCCGAGGCCTTGTTTCGGCAAGGAAAGGTACACGTCATAGTTGTCTTTCCCCCTCAATACGCTTCCACGGCCGATGCCCAAGTACAAGTCTTGGCGGACGCTACCGATCCGAACGAGGCGACTCAGCTAATCGCTTATTGTTCGGCGATCATCGCGGAGCAGTTGAAAGGCGAGTCGGCGGTTGAGAGTAAAGCCGTGACCCCGGTTACCACTTTGCTCTACAACCCTCAAATGAAAGGCGCCTACAACTTCGTGCCCGGCGTAATGGGTTTGATTTTGATCCTTATATGCGCCATGATGACCTCGATCGGCATCGTGAAAGAGAAGGAGATGGGAACGATGGAAGTCCTGTTGGTCTCCCCGTTGAAACCCATCTACATCATTCTGGCCAAGGCGATCCCATACCTATTGCTGAGTATGGTGAATATCGCTACGATCTTGCTGCTATCCTATTTCCTGCTGGACGTTCCGATAAAAGGCAGCCTGCTGTTGCTGGTTTCTGTGTCCATCCTGTACGCGATCGTATCCCTCTGTCTGGGCCTGCTGATCTCCACGGTAGCCGATACCCAGCAGGCGGCTATGTTGATCAGCGGTATCGCCTTGATGCTTCCGATCATGTTGTTGAGCGGCATGATGTTCCCGATAGAGAATATGCCGGATATCCTGCGATGGTTCTCCCATATCGTTCCGGCCAAATGGTATATCATCGCCGTGAAGGACGTGATGATCAAGGGGCTTCCCGCCGTGTCGATCTTGAAGGAGATCGGGATACTGTCGTTCATGGCGGTCGTGCTGGTATTCTTGAGTGTGAAACGTTTTAAAATACGATTATAAGCTATGTTACGATATTTGTTAGAGAAAGAGTTCAAGCAGATCCGTCGGGACCGGTTCATGCCGAAGATTATCTTCATCATCCCGATCATGCAGTTGATCATCTTGCCTTTCGCCGCTAATTTCGAGATGCGAAATATTAACCTTAGCATCGTGGACAATGATCATTCCGTCACCTCCATGCAATTGGTAGATAAGGTACTATCCTCCGGATATTTCCGCCTGACAGACCGGTCGGATCGTTACGACGAGGCGCTGACCTCGGTGGAGAGCAATGAGTCCGATATCATTCTGGAAATCCCCTCTGATTTCGAGCGGGACTTGGGGAAGGAGGGCAGGGCGGACGTGATGATCGCCGCTAACGCCGTGAACGGAACCAAGGGCGGCTTGGGTAGCTCCTACCTCTCCTCGATTATACAGGATTTCAATAGGGAGAAAGGTTTCGCCTCTATGGGATCGGGCAGGGGAGTGGCTTCGATTAACCTGTTCAATCCCCACTTGAGCTACAAGATCTATATGGTTCCCGGCATCATGGTATTCTTGCTGACGATTATCGGGGGATCGATCTCCGCCTTGAATATCGTGAGCGAGAAGGAGAAAGGGACGATCGAGCAGATAAACGTCTCGCCCGTACCCAAGTCCCTGTTCCTGCTGTCGAAGCTGATCCCTTTCTGGGTGATAGGCTTTGTCCTGCTGACGGTGGCGATCCTCATCGCTTGGCTGATCTACGGCTTGGTGCCGGAGGGGAGTTTCGGGGTGATCTATTTGTTCGCCGCCGTATATTTGATCGCTTTTACGGGATTTGGCTTGGCGATCTCCTCCTTCTCGTCCACGCAGCAACAAGCGATGCTTACGGCGTTTTTCTTCTTGATCATTTTCGCCTTGCTAAGCGGATTGTTCACGCCGATCAGCAGTATGCCGGAATGGGCGCAGAAGATCACGCTGGCGAACCCGGTGCGTTATTTCGTGGAGGTGATGCGTATGGTCTATTTAAAGGGGAGCGGCTTTGCCGATTTACGGGGACATTTTGTGATTGTCTGTCTATTTGCTGTTTTTTTTAATCTGTTAGCGGTAATTAGTTATCGTAAAAAGGGGTAGTTCGGAAATAAATGTTTTCTTTGTATCCCGTTTACGGATTATAAACTAATACAGCGAAAAAACATGTCATTTATCATTGTCGTACTTTGTTTGGCCTTATTGATTGTCTTGATATCCTACTTTAAGGTGGATGCTTTCATCGCGTTTCTGATCTCCTCTATCTTGGCGGGCATCGCTTTGGGCATTCCGTTGGAGAAGCTGCCGGACTCGGTGAATAACGGTATCGGGAGTATCTTGGGTGGGTTGACGTTGATTATCGTATTAGGCGCTATGCTAGGCAAGTTGGTGGCCGAGAGCGGAGCGGCACAGAAGATCGCTTCCGTGATGGTGTCGCTTTTTGGTACTAAGCATATACAATGGGGGCTGATGGTGACAGGCTTTGTCGTGGGTATTCCGTTATTTTATGGGATCGGATTTGTGTTGTTGGTGCCATTGATCTTCTCGATCGTGTATAAATACAAGCTTCCGGCGGTCTATATCGGGTTGCCGATGTTGGCGGCGTTGTCCGTGACGCATGGATTCCTGCCCCCGCATCCGTCTCCGGTAGCCTTGGTGGTACAGTTCAACGCAAATATCGGCCTTACGCTGATCTATGGCTTGTTCTTGGCGATTCCAGCTATCATTATCGCCGGGCCGGTGTTCGGCAGTCGGTTGAAACATATAAAATCCGGTCCGGTCACGTTGTTCGAGCAGAAAGAGGATAGCGGGAGATATAGCATGCCGGGCAAGGCGAATAGTTTTATCAGCGCTACGTTGCCTGTCTTTTTACTGATTATCGTGACGGTTATTCCTTATTGCTTTAAGGATATGGGCGAGATGGCGAGCGGGATAGTCTCTTTTATTGGTGCTCCTTCCATTGTAATGCTGATCGCCTTGTTGTTCGCTACATATACGCTGGGCATCCGGCAGGGACGTAGTATCAAGTCGGTTATGGCAGTCTATGGGGAGGCCGTGAAAGATATCTCTATGATCCTTTTGATCATCGCGGGTTCCGGTATCTTCAAGCAGATCATGGAGGATAGCGGGGTAAGCAATGAGCTGGCGACAAGCCTAGAGCAATTGCCCGTTCATCCGTTGATCTTGGGTTGGTTGATCTCTGCCGTGATCCGTTTGTGCGTGGGATCGGCTGCGGTGGCGGCGTTGACGGCGGCGGGCGTGGTGATGCCTTTAGTTACGCAAACGGGTGCGAACCCGAACTTGATGGTTTTATCTTTAGGAGCGGGTAGCTTGATGTTCTCGCATGTCAACGATTCCGGTTTCTGGATGTTCAAGGAATATTTTAACCTAAGCATAAAGGATACGATCTGCTCATGGTCTATCATGGAGACGATCGTGTCGGTCGTAGGATTGATCGGGGTAATGATCTTAAATATGATTGTATAATAAAAGAATGATTGAGCAATGAGAAAGAGATGGCTGCTTAGTATCGTTATTATGCTTTTCCCTTTCGTCGCCTCGTTTGCGGCGGACCCGGAGGAAGGTACTTATCCAACGGTCGGGAGGCTTTTTCATATAGCACGAAGCGTGAATAAGAACTTGGTTTGTTACGATGTGAATCTGAGGGATGGTAAGCTGGATACACATGATCCCTTGAACGTTTATTGGGTCAATCGGGAAAAGCATCCGGGGGAAACCAATGGCTTGAGCTATATCCAACGGAAAATGGCTTATGGGTATAAACTGATCTCGGCGAGTGATAATGCTTGTGTATGCTCATTGACCGCTTATCCCTCCCGCCAGTTGACGATTACCAAACGTGATTCCCGCTATGTATGCTACATAACGATCAACAACCAACAGGCGATTCTCCAATCCCTCTACGTTAAAGCCAGCTCCAAGAATCCTTTAAGCGTCGAGTATGTAGAGCTACAAGGAATCTCTGTCGCCACGAATCAACCGGTAACGGAAAGAGTCAGGAAATAGATCAATATATTTTTTTACTAACATATAAATGAAAGAAATTATGAGCATGATTAACGCAGATGAGAATTTTGAGAAATTAGGGTTGACCTTACCTCCCGCACCGGCTCCGGCCGGAGTTTACAAGCCTTGTGTGATAGATGGCAAATACCTGTATCTTTCCGGTCACGGGCCTGTGCGGAATGATAAGTCCTTGATCATCGGACGTATCGGCAAGGACTTGACGATGGATGAAGGCAAACTCGCCGCCCAGCAAGTAGGACTTACCATGTTGGCGACCATCCAGGCGAACCTTGGTAGCTTCAACAAGATAAAGAGAGTGATCAAGGTATTGGGTATGGTAAATTGTACGCCCGATTTCGGAAAGCATCCTTATGTGATCAATGGCTGTAGCGAGTTGTTCGCCGCCGTATGGGGGCCGGATAACGGTGTAGGTACCCGTAGCGCCGTAGGATTCGGTTCTCTTCCCGATAATATTCCTGTAGAGATAGAGGCTTTGTTCGAATTATACGAATAAGCCATGGACGATTGGTACGTCATAAGTAATGTAGACCGGATAGACTCGCCAGCCTTGGCGTTCTATCCGGATCGTATTTCCGGCAATATCGAGTTGGCCAAGAGGATCATAGGCGATACGAACCGGCTTCGTCCGCACGTGAAGACGAATAAGGCGGCTGAGGTATCCCGCATGCTGCTGGATGCCGGAATCCGGAAGTTCAAGTGCGCTACGATTGCCGAGGCCGAGATGCTGGGGCATATGAATGCCCCAGATGTATTATTAGCCTATCAGCCGGTAGGTCCGAAGATTTCCCGCTTATTAGATTTGATAAAGGCATATCCCGCCACCCATTACTCCTGCTTGGTAGATCAAGCGGAGAATGCCCGTGCGATCTCGGCTCTTTGCGAGGCCGGGAATATCACCTTGGATGTCTTTATCGATCTGAACGTGGGAATGAATCGTACCGGAGTCCTCCCGGAGAGAGCGGAGGCGCTGGTGGATGCCATTCTGCCGCTGAAGTCTCTGCAGATTATCGGGTTGCATGGCTACGACGGACATATACATGACGCGGAGCTATCGGTACGTTGCCAAGGCGCGGATGCAGCGTACGCCTTGACCGAACGTGTGTTCCGGGAGATATCCCGCAAGTTTGCCTATCCATTGGTAAAGGTGATGGGAGGTACTCCTACATTCCCGATGTACGCGAAGCGGAAGGATTGCGAATGCAGTCCCGGCACGTTTGTGTTCTGGGATTGGGGGTATGGAAACGCTTATCCGGATATGCCGTTCAAGGTAGCTGCCTTATTGATAACTCGGGTCATTTCCGTGCTGGATGAGCATCATGTTTGCGTAGATCTTGGTTACAAGGCGGTAGCCTCGGAAAGTCCTTTGCCCCGTGTGTTTTTCTTGAACCATCCGGAGGCGAAACCTATCTCCCAGAGCGAGGAGCATCTGGTCTTGGAAGTCCCGGACAGTCGGCTCTATCCATTAGGTTCCGTATTCTATGGCATTCCCGTTCATATTTGTCCTACGGTCGCTTTATACGACAAGGCTTATGTGATCCGGGATCGTGAGGCGATCGGCGAATGGCCTATCATTGCCCGTTCACGTCGCATCACCTATTAACGGTAATCAAATTTTCAATTATCAATTATCAACTCTCAATTAATAAAATGAATAAGCCATTTATTATCGACGCTCATCTCGACCTTAGCATGAACGCTTTGGAGTGGAACCGGGATTTGCGTCAACCCCTAAAGGAAATAAACCGGAGAGAAATCGGTATGACCGATAAGCCCGACCGTGGAAACGCCACTATATCGTTTGAGGAACTGCGTAAAGGAAACGTCGGGTTGGTAGTCGCCACCCAGATCGGTCGCTATGTAGGGCCGGATAATCCACTTCCCGGTTGGCATTCCCCGGAACAAGCTTGGGCGCAGACCCAAGGCCAACTTGCTTGGTATAAGGCGATGGAAGAGGAGGGCCAGATGGTCATGATCCGGGATAAGAAGGCCTTGGATACGCATCTGGCTCTTTGGAAAGACGGTGAACCCGCCGACAAGAAGCCGATCGGTTATGTATTAAGTATCGAGGGAGCCGACTCGTTCATCACGGTGAATCATGTGGAAAGGGCGTATGCTTATGGCTTGAGGGCGGTTGGCCCGGCACATTACGGCCCCGGAAGATATGCCAACGGTACGGATTCTACCGGTCATCTGAATGCCATGGGGAAAGAGTTGTTGCGTACCATGGATCGCTTGGGTATGATTCTTGACGTGACCCATTTATGTGATGAGGCTTTCTGGGATGCATTGGATTTGTATAAGGGACCGATTTGGGCGAGCCATAACAACTGTCGGGCCTTCGTAGATCACAACCGCCAGTTTAGCGACGAGATGATCAAGGCGTTGATAGAGCGTGGCGCCGTGATCGGTATCGCCCTAGACGCTTGGATGATGGTACCGAACTGGGTGCGAGGCGAGTCTACTCCAAGAGGCATGAACTGTGGTATGGAGATTATGGCGAACAATATCGATCATGTCTGCCAATTGGCCGGAAACGCGAACCATGTGGCTATCGGCAGTGATCTGGATGGTGCTTTCGGTACGGAGCAATGCCCGTATGACCTAGTAACGATCGCCGATCTCCAAAAGATATTCCCGATCCTTCAATACCGTGGCTTTACGGACGATGCTATCAACCGTATCGCCTCTGGTAACTGGATTGAGTTCTTACGGAAGCATTTGCCGGAATAAGCTACCGCAACCCGGGTTGCAGTGATACCGCGATGTGGATGCAGTGTTACTGCAACCCGGATTGTAGCGTCACTGCATCCGCATCGCGGTAAAAAGACAAACAAAGTGAGTCTATTTTATATCTGCAATACCAAGACGAACCGGCATCCCTTCTTATATTCCTTATCGATAGATAGGGTTCCGTTTAATTTACTAGCCATCAGTGCGCAGATGGGTAATCCCAAACCATCGCCTTGTGCTAGATCCTTCGCCTCATTGAATGGCTTGAATAAGTTCTCTTTTAGATCATCTGGTATGCCTGTACCATTATCGGTAATGATAAATTGGCAAACATGAGCGCCTTTCCGTTTAAATTCCAGACGAATGTTACCGCTGGAAGTATATAATGCGGCATTCTTTAACAAATGCAATAAGACTTGTTCCAGATGCTCGGCGTTCGTCTTAATCTCCAATTGGGGCACGTCTGTTACGAGGTTGACCTCCGGCTGAATATCCCCTTTAACCTTCTCCACGATTTTCTTACTGAAGTTTCCTACATTAAAAGAACTAACCTCATACGGTTCCATCAACGTATTCTCCAAGGAGGAAAGCTCTTGGATATGAACCGTAAACTGTTTCAAAGCCTCTACCCGTGTCCATACATCCTCGGCCTGCTTCGGAGCTACCGCCTGTAATTCCTTGGCGGATGCGCTAAGCTTGTTCAAGGTAGGCTCCATCTGAACCGATATGTTTTGGATGAATTGGGCTTGTTGTTCGCTATGCTCGTTTGTCGTCTGGATGATTTTCTTTAATTTCTTGTTCAGCACGATGAAGCGCAGCAAAAGGAATCCTAAGAAAAGTAAGGCGGCTATAAGGATTACCACGAATGTAATAAGTCCAACAATCATATATTGCTTAACAGACAATTTATCGTCTTTCTCCTGTATTGTCTGTAGGCTCTGATCGTATTTTTGTTGTAATGCCCCTAGCTTATCCTCTGCCGTAAGAGCCTTTACGGAATCCGTCCATACGATGTATTTGTCGTAGGTACGTTCCATCAGTGGGGCGTTGTTTGCCTTACGAGCGATAGAGATCAGGTTCCGGTAGCAATCGTTCACCTTGTCGTATTCTTTTTTCTCCTTATACTGGTTGATCAGTTTCTGGAAAGCAGCGTCCCCCTGCTCGTTTTGCCCGAACGTATAATAATAACCCGCTTGGGTATATAATAAATTGTTCGATAACTTCTCATCACCCGCTTGGCTGGCCAGATTATCTAATGTATTGAGTTGAACTTGCGCTTGGGCGGCGTTCTTTAGCTTAATATACATTTCCAACCGCTCTTTCGTTACTTGGAAGCGTTGCTCATAGAGCGATTTTTGCAACTTCAGTTCCTCGGTTAAGATGAATTGGTTCATCTGGCGGCAAAGATCGAATGCCTCTTGGTAATAATTCTCGCAATAATATAGATAAGCCGCCTGCGTACCGGCATCGATTGCCTGTTTGTAATCACCTTGTTGGGATAAGCTCTTGTAAGCTTGTAAAAAAAGATAACGAGCTTTGGTGTAGTCTTTTTTTTCCAGGCTGCTTTGTGCCTGTTTCATAAATTGATTCGTCGTATTTTGCGCCTGCATGACCGGACAGAAACAAAGCATAAAAGATAGTAAAAGATAAATGACCCTCATAACTTAAATTTTTTTTGAAGTAAAAATATGTATTTACTGGGATTCATACAAAATATATCAGGGGAAAAATAATAGATATTTTATTTTAAGATACGATTTGTGTGTCAATATTCATATTTATTTTGTCAATTCTGAAAGTTCTGAACAAGTGGAATGTGCTATCTTTATCACATTTATTAACTTTAAGAATTGTGTTTATGAGTATATCCGTATTAACAAAAGGCATGTCGTGTCTATTCTTTTGTTTTTGTGTTTGTTGTATGAATGCGCAAGTAAGAAACACTGATCCTGTACGTCACTTGAGGATATCCGGTTATTTGGGGCAACGGATCGACGCTTGTATCGAGTATCGAGTGAAAGCTCAAGATGTGGATCATTTGGTGGAACCTTTCCGGCATAAGGAAGAGACCTTGCGCTGGCAATCGGAATTTTGGGGAAAATGGATACAAGGGGCGATCGCCTCATACCGTTATGATAAAGATCCTGAGTTGTACAAGATTATTAAGAATGGAGCGGAGTCGTTGATGGAAACCCAATTACCGAATGGGTATATCGGTAATTATTCCGAGGAAGCGCAGTTGAACCAGTGGGATATATGGGGGCGGAAATACACGGCTTTAGGTTTGATCGCTTATTATGACTTATCCGGGGATCGAAAAGCTTTGGATGCCGCCTGCCGGGTGATCGACCATTTGATGACGCAGGTGGGACCCGGAAAAGTGAATATCGTGACGACCGGTAATTATATAGGAATGCCAAGCTCTTCGGTACTTGAGCCGGTGATGTATCTGTATAATCGTACCCGGCAAGATAAATATCTGGATTTTGCCAAGTACATCGTAAAGCAATGGGAGACTCCGGAAGGCCCTCGATTGATTAGTAAGGCGATTGCGGATATTCCTGTCGCCGGACGTTTTCCACATCCAAAGGTTTGGTTCTCTCCGGAGAATGGACAAAAAGCATATGAGATGATGTCTTGTTATGAGGGCTTGTTGGAACTTTACAAGGTCACTAAGAATCCATTATATTTATCTGTGGTGGAGAAAACGATGAATCATATTATCAATGAGGAAATCAATGTGGCTGGTTCCGGTAGTGCGTTCGAGTGCTGGTATGGGGGCAAGGCGTTACAAACTTATCCTACTTATCATACGATGGAGACTTGTGTGACGTTCACGTGGATGCAGATTTGTGACAGGATGCTCGGACTAACCGGAAATTCCTTATATGCGGACCAGATCGAGAAGGCTATGTATAACGCTTTACTAGCCTCGCTGAAAGCGGATGCCTCTCAAATAGCGAAATACAGTCCGTTGGAGGGCTGGCGGCATGAAGGAGAGGAGCAATGCGGTATGCATATCAATTGTTGCAATGCGAATGGACCTCGTGCTTTCGCGATGATTCCGCAATTCGCTTATCAGATAAACGGCAGACGTATCGATGTCAACCTATATGCGGCTTCGAGCGTGGAGGTAGAGTTGGATAAAAAGACGAGGGTGTCGATGACACAGGAGACGAACTACCCGATAGACGGGCAAGTCCGGATTGTGGTGGAACCGGAGAAGACGAGTGATTTTACGATCGCCTTGCGTATCCCGGCGTGGAGTGAGCGAACTGTGGTGTCTGTCAATGGTGAGCCTTTAACGGATCTGTTGGCTGGAGCATACCTACCGATTCATAGGACTTGGGAGAAAGGGGATGAAATTACGGTGGAGTTGGATATGCGGGCTCGCTTGGTGGAGCTGAACGAGGCTCAAGCGATCGTAAGAGGCCCTTTGGTGCTGGCTAGAGATAGCCGCTTTAAGGATGGAGATGTGGATGAGGCTTCCGTGATCGTCAGCAAGGATGGTTATGTGGAATTAACTCCGGTACAAGCCCCCGATTTCGCTTGGATGGCTTTTACCGTTCCTATGGTTTTAGGAACGGATTTGGAAGGAAACGGCAAGGCTCGCCCGATTCATCTGTGCGATTTCGCATCAGCTGGTAATACGTGGAATCAGGCAGAACGTTATAGAGTGTGGCTACCAAAAACATGGAATGTCATGCGTACGCCTTATAAACCTTATTGAGCGGTTCACTCCAGCTCAATGCGTCCGATCCCTGAATTCCGAGGGTGTAACCCCTTCTTTCTTCTTAAAGAATGTGGAGAACTGGCCGGCATTCTCGAAATGCAGGCTATAGGCGATCTCGGAGATCGTCAAAGGGGTGCTAGTCAGAAGCTCTTTCGCACGAAGGAGCTTCTGTTGTAATTGATATTGGGCGGGGGAGACGCCGGTGTATTCTTTAAACATCCGGCGAAACCATGAATAACCTAAACCAAGACGGGCAGCGATCTCTTCCGGACTTAATGGGTCCTCGATGTTCTCCTTCATTAATATACGTGCCTCGTTGATTTTATCTACGACATAGGTGTTCGTGAAGGAGTTGTTCTTTTCCTTATAATATACGGAGCCTAATATATGAAGCACGATACTGGAGATCATCTGTTGGTAACCGGATTTCTCCTCCGAGGCGAACTTCAGTATATCCTCATAAAGTCCGACGATCGTAGCGCTCAGCCCGATCCGGTGTAGCGGCTCTTCCTTGGTAAAGAATTTCTTCTCCACACGTTTATCGATATGAATGCCCCGGAAACCTACCCAATACTCATCCCATCCCGTTTCCCGATCCGGATAATAACTATGCCATTCCCCGGGGAAAAGGAGGATCATCGTCCCTGCGTTTATCTTTTGCGATTTACAAGACTGGGAGGAAAAGTACCCGCTACCTTTCGTTATATATACCAATTGATACTCATTCAGGATGCGCCCGGTCTGAGGCTTGAAATTATACTTCTCCGGATGCCGGGAAAGTGGATAGGCGCAACCCGGCGGGATGAATTGATATCCGACCGTCGTGACGACGATTCCCCATTCCTCATCCGTAGCGCTGATCGTCAAGTAACGTAGTAAATCATTCCGCAGTTCGTTCATGTCAGATTTGAAAGGTTTAAAATCATTTTCGTAAGCAAATATAGCAATAATGCTTCTACTTTTGCTTTCGTCAAACAAATAACTTTGTTAAGCCATGAAGGAATATAATTTTCTAGCCTTTGATATAGGGGCTACCAGTGGACGGGCCGTGCTCGGGACCTTAAAGGATGCCAAATTTGAAATGAAAGAGATCCATCGGTTCCCGAATCCGATGGTGGAATTACACGGACGGTTTTATTGGGATATCTATCATCTTTATACTTCTCTTATAGAAAGCTTGACGATATGCGCCCGGCAAAGAATCCGGTTGCACTCGATCGGAATAGATACATGGGGGGTGGATTTTGGGTATGTGGCTTTGGATGGCTCTTTATTGGGCTTACCTCGTGCTTACCGAGATCCTTATACGGACGGCGCTCCCGAGGACTTTTTCAAACGGATTCCCAAGGAAGAGGTCTATAAGCGGACAGGTATTCAAGTGATGCCGTTTAATAGCTTGTTCCAGCTTTTCAGGGCGGGGCAAGACTCGTTTATACCGCAGGAAGTGGCGGAAAAGATATTATTCATACCGGACCTTTTGGCTTATATGTTGACGGAGCGTATGGTATGTGAATATACGATCGCTTCCACGTCTCAATTATTGAACCCGGAAACCCATAAATTCGATTACAAGCTCTTGGAGGCCGTAGGTGTATCTCCTACTTTGATGTGTCCGGTGGTGATGCCGGGGACGTTGATCGGGCGGTTGAGCGAGTCGATCGCCCGTAAGACAGGAATCGGGGAAATCCCGGTAATCGCCGTGGCTGGTCACGATACGGCGTCGGCGGTAGCCGCTGTTCCTGCTTCTTCTCCTAATTTCGCTTACTTGAGTAGTGGTACTTGGAGCTTGATGGGTATCGAGGTGGAGAAGCCGATCATCAACGAGGTATCTTTCAAGAATAATTTCACGAATGAGGGGGGTATCGAGGGTACGACTCGCTTTTTGAAGAATATTACAGGTATGTGGATCTTGGAACGTTGCCGGGAGCAATGGAAGCGGTCCGGATTGGATTATTCGTACGATGATATGGTTCGGATGGCGGAGTTGAGCGAATTTACTTCTTTGATCAATCCGGATGATCCTCGTTTCGCCAATCCTGAGAGTATGCTACGTGAGATCACGGCCTATTGTGAGGAAACCGGACAGGCTGTTCCCGCTTCGGACGCCGATTATGTACATTGTATATTTTATAGCTTGGCGAATCGTTATAAAGAGGTGCTGGAAATACTCAAATCGATGTCGCCACATCCGATTGAACGATTGCATGTGATAGGTGGTGGCTCTCGGAACGATCTGCTGAATCAGTTGACAGCCAACGCTATCGGTATTCCCGTATTGGCAGGCCCGTCTGAGGCGACTGCCATTGGAAATTGCTTGATACAGGCTAAGTCGGCAGGATTACTGACGGATTGTTGGGAGATGCGAAGACTGATAGCCACCGCATTCCCTCCCAAGGAATTTTATCCGGAAAGGTGATACACTTTCAAATCATATAAATTTAAAAACATCATACCATGACAAAAGACAGTTTAATTCAACAGGCATTTGAAGTAGCGGCAGAACGTTATGCGGTCGTAGGTGTAGACGTTCGTAAAGCATTAGAGGATATGAAGAAAATATCCCTATCCCTGCATTGCTGGCAGGCCGATGACGTAAGCGGTTTCGAGAACCAAGGCGGCTCCTTGACCGGTGGTATACAAGTGACCGGCAATTATCCGGGACGTGCCCGTACTATCGACGAGTTGCGCCGGGATGTATTGAAAGCGAAATCCTATATTCCCGGTAATCATCGGCTTAGTCTGCATGAGATCTACGGGGATTTCCAAGGGGAGAAAGTAGACCGTGACGAGGTAGAACCCCATCATTTCGAGAGTTGGATACAATGGGCGAAAGAGAATGATTTCAAGCTAGACTTCAACAGTACCTCTTTCTCGCACCCTAAAAGCGGAGATTTGACCTTGGCGAACCCCAGCGATGATATCCGTAACTTCTGGATCGAGCATACGAAGCGTTGTCGCTGGATCAGCGATGAGATGGGCAAAGCCCAGAACGATCCTTGCATGATGAACCTTTGGATACATGACGGGAGCAAGGAAGTACCGGCCAGCCGCTTACGTTATCGCCGTATCTTGGAGGAATCGCTGGATGAGATATTCGCTACCGAATATAAATGGATGAAAGATTGTATCGAGGCGAAACTCTTCGGTATCGGCTTGGGGGGATTTATGGGGGGGTCCTTTGATTTTTTTTTGGGCTACGGAACGAAAAAAAATAAAATAGTTACTTTTGGAAACGGCCAATTCCATTTGAAGGGAAAAATTTGCGCCAAGGGTTTCTCGTTATTTCTGTTTTTGCCCCAGATCAAGTGACAAAGAAGACGATCGATCCCTTGGGGTAT